>WLWD01001402.1_pt1 | contig 34539 bp, 18 predicted proteins | sample 6712731 | NCBI WGS metagenome assembly WLWD01 (sample SAMN12718690, study PRJNA576275) | sponge metagenome | isolation source: marine sponge | host: Mycale hentscheli | place: New Zealand: South Island, Marlborough, Capsize Point | collected 2014-11-01 | reverse complement strand
GTTTCTATATCTCCAGTGCACTGGAGACTGAGACACTATGTACAGACCAATGGAGATAGCGACTCCCGCCCAATTGGACACTCCAGCTGCAATTATGTAGTCACATGCCGTCTTGCATGCGATGACTTCGCCCTTGGGAATATGCTCCACAACACTGTCATATACTTTGCCCATGCCCAGTTCATTGCCGCCGTCTCCAATGCAGATTGTGTTAACGAGTGGGTGTGAATTGAGAGAAATAAAGATGTCATCTATGGGGTCTAGTTGAACAGTCTTGCCAGACATTGTACAATAGTTGCCTCCCTTGTTCCTACCGGCTCTCTCGATGGCAACTAAAACATCCCACGGTGGAGTTGAAGACTTGACAACATTGATAGCTGAGGAATAAGGCAGAACTTGAACTGGAGACTTCAATGCCTTAATGTCGACCATGTGATCAACACATGACTGAAATAGCTGCTGAGTGGAGTCGTCACATAGCAGTGTCACGTCTGTGCCAAGTACAAGGAGTGCCTGGCATATTGCAATGGCTCCAGGTAGTCCATCTGTCTCCTCTTTCACTTCCTTGTCCTGGTGAACAGGAAATCCTGTTGTGACGGCCACTCTTCTAGCATGTGAGAGAGCTAGAACTGACTTGAGAAGATCAGACTTCTGATACAAGTGAGCTATTTTTCTATCTCCAGGATCTTCCAAGATGATAGTCTCCATTTTTGAGAACAACTCCACAAATTTGGATTCCAGGACTGAGGCAAAGAATGGTTCCTGTACTACCTCTATGATCTCAATGTCAGTAGTAAACGGTGATGGTTCTGCTTTTAAATCAGCAATGAACATGGCGCCTGGATAATCAGTGAAAGCCAGGACTGGAGCTATATTTATATGAGCAAAATATTAAATATATCATAATGGTTATGCTTGCACACATTTATTGACAGATACCAATTCTAACCTTATAAATTTTGTTCTTAGCCATTGGATTGATGAAGACGCACTATCATATTTAACTATTTAACCAAACTGTCAAGTTATTAGCTAAATCATTTACTGGTGAATGTTCTGTTATATATATATATATATATATATATATATATATATATTCAACATACCAGCTTTCCTCACGGCTTCAGTGTGAGATGCTCCACAAGCCCAAAATACAGTCACTTCTCCTTCCTCTATATCCGTAGGATCTCCCCAAGTGGGCTTTGCTATGTCATCAATCCCAATGCGTCCTGGATGGCCAATGTGAACAGGAGCTCCATGAGACATAGGATACTGAGCACTCAATACAAACACTTGATGTAGCTGACTCTTTAAAATGCTTCTCATACTGACTACCAGTTTGCCTCCAAATGAGCCAACTTTCTTTAGGTTAATACAACCAGTTCGGAATGTCGATACATTCAAGCCTTTTTCCATATTACGTACTAATATTCCATTGGATCTGAGACACTCTTCAAAACTAAAGGAGCAGCCGATATAAAAAGTTGTTTTGTCGCTCCAATTTTGCTTGTATGCACCCAAATCCAAAGCATCTTCTATGAATTTACCATTTCGATATATGTTATACCTTGGAAGATCAAATCTATGAGATAAAATAAGTTCTGAACTAACAGCATACATTTCAACTCAATGAATTATGTACTATGGTAGCTATGTTCAAACAGTCCAATCAGATTGCTCAATTTGAGATGAATAAATTTCATACTCACCTCCTAGAATATGTCTATAAATCAATCATCCAATCAGAAATTAGTTTTTAAGCCTGGAGCCATAGTACAAGTAGGTTACACCACTCTGATCGGTTGATACAGGATTTACACCCTCTGTTGTGTTTATCTTATACCTCCCACCATGTCATGGTGAGCCTATACATATAATATATATGCAAATATAAACCCTTCACATATGCACGTGAGGGTTAATTACTTGGGCTAGTAAGGAAATATGTATAAGATAACATCACAATGTGGAGGTTTGTATGCAACTGACACTATCCTTGGGCCTTCGATCCTCAGTCCTGTAAATTCCATATACTGACTGAACAGAGGGGTGCAACTGACTTGTACCACCATGGTTCTAGGCTCTAGAATACACGTAATCAAATTTTGCTGGCAACAAAAAATGCTATGACGCTCTACATATCAATTTGATTGCAACAATTTTCTATCCCATGCAGTTAGACTATTTTAAGCTTGATTGACTCCTCAGAATCTCATCAAAGTGAAACTAACCACCAGCTTCTCCAATCATCTGGCTTCTCCACTCCAGTCTGCAATTATAGGCTTTGTGGGAAGTGATCCCTAAGCTCAGGGGCAAAAATATTTACTTCTTAGGTGTAATAACACATTCAATGCAATTTAATTGGAGGTTGAATGAACCATGGTACAAGTAGAGATATGACAAGTCACTTCACAAAAGATATATGAATATCATTATATTAAAATGGGGTTCAGCTGAACTCTTCCTATGTGTGGACCAGCTCATGCTGTAATTGAATCACAGGTTTTGAAAATCCCTATTTTTCTTGAATAATTGAGTTTTGAGTGCCTCATCCTCAATGCAAGCTAAATAGGAAGGTAGAATAGATACATGTATAGCCTATTATTTACACATTGTATAGACAGGACATATATCTATAGCCTTCATGCTCTAAATTGAGTGAATGTAGTGTATCAATATGTAATAGCGTGTCAACTTGCAAAGCTAAATGAAATATGTACAGGTGAACTGGTCATATCTTGCAGTGAATTAGTCAGAGCTGCTGGCTCCAGTGATACATTCCTGTAACAAATTCTTGATTGGTAATGTTTACCTTATGTCTACATTACTGGCCAATGGAGGCGACTCAAACTCTCCAGGTTTACTTCTGTAAAGCAGAGGCAAAGGACCTGAGTTCATTTTGCAGAATGATTGGAAGTCATCCGCCAAGAATTCTGGTAGGACAACAACATTAGCCTGTACAGAGCCCACACAAAACCCCGACGTGATACCGTCATACTCCATTCGCCTAAACAATGCTCGGGCCTCAACAGGAGTCAGCCCTGAAGCGTTGCTAGGCCTTGGAAGGAACTTGTACTCCATAGATTTAAAGGAAGTTCTTCTATGACGGCAGGGGCAGATCCAGCGCTGTATGAATCTTGTTACGTACCGTGAAGGCAATTTCACCTTCTACCTCAAAACGTAGTCTGGCGTCGCCGACCTCAAAGCCATAACTATTTTCCGGGACTGGACCGAATCTATGACCGGACGACCCGGAAAATCAGCTTAGCTTATACCATGGTTCGTTCAAACCGTCCAATCAGATTTCTCAATTCGGGGTGAATAAATCACTTATACACCGCCTAGGAGGTGAATATTTTTTGCCGGTGGCCTAGAATTACGATCTGTAGCTAAGCGAAGCGGCGACCAATGAGGCTACAGAAAAAAAGGTTGTTATGCGTTTCTTATAGCCTAGAGCCATGGTACAAGTCGGTTGCACCGCTCGGTGCGCGGTCGGTACGGGATTTACACTATCCTCGGGCCTTCGGCCCTCGGTTGTGTAAATCCCATACCGACCTCCACCTCGTGATGTAACCTATACCTATTTTCTGGGACAATGTAGTGGGGGGAAACAGTCGAACCGCACGCGTAAAATATGCGATAAATTTATTTGCAAAGATGAGGGGCGTGTCATAACAAAATGTCCGTCTGAGCGTCTCCTAAAAGTGCTGCTCTGATTCAAGATTAGGCTTCGCTATTCAAATGAAAGAGAGTTCTATGAAATCATAATGTATATCAATGTTGCTATCTCAAAACTGAGGGTGAAATAGCTTTGGGAAGCTGTCATACCACTAACGTCTTTGTTAGGATGCTGAAGAATATCTGCTACTAGAGCTGATATCTTAGCCGGTGAGTGTGGGACACAAAATGCACAGGGTTAGAATAATGTAGTAACATATTTTTTTACAATTTTATTCTCTTTGTTTATGTTGGACATGTTCAAAACTATTTTGTCCGAAGAAATTCGTAACCACATTAAATTAGCTTTTATTTTTCATTCAAAGTATGTACAAGCTTTTTTTTTTTTTTTTTAACATCATGAATATAAAAACAGGGTATTCTGAATTTTATAAAAACAGGATATTCTGAACTGGTGACTGACTACAAATACAAGTCATTATCATCATCATACGTTTGATATTGTTTCAGTTTCTATAGTTTCAGAAGTGGTGCTTTCATCAGAATCTGAGTCTGTGATGTCAGAATCTTCAGATTCGTATGGAGCTACAGTACTGCTAGTGAAGCCACTTGTAGATGGCACCTCATCAGATGGTAGCACATTCTGGCAGTTATGGCAGTTACAACTGGGTCCACACTTCCGGCCATTCTTGACACAGCCACACCTCTGGTTTCCACATCCTGTCTTACAGGAGCACCCTTTTGTCAGGAAATTAATTGTTTTCTGGACACTCTGATGAACTTCATCACACTCCCAGTCAAAATCAAAGCAGCCATCACTCTTCTTTATCCATCCGGAAGCTTCTGGTTCAGGTAAGTCTTCATTCAAATCCTGTTGTGTAGCATTGTTCCACATCATACCTACCCAACAGCAACGAAGCCAGTGACGCCACATTGATGTGTGTGATGGTACCCGATCTCTTTCGTCTGATATCCTTTCACATATACAATGCTCCTGATGGTGTTGTACCAAGCCACATGTTTTTCTTTGATGCTTGCTTCAGTGATTGAATTGTATAGTTGCTGTGGTGTCTCGACATTTTTCAAGGATGCCATTGCTGATATGTGTTTCTTAAAATATAGTGTCCCAATGAGCCTGAGGAAGGATAAAAAACCTGTCTCTTTCACATCTTCACCGATGTCTGATAACAAGCCATCTGCATGCTCACCTGTAATGAACGGTGCATGTTGAAAAAATGTATTAAAAAATGCAGCTTTTCCATGGCCATGAAAATAAGATACATAATCACAGCCAGAACATATGAAGAGCATTTGAAAAATATTGCAGAGGCTGCTACGGGGAAGACTTGCTAAGTCAGGGTCAAGCTCAAGAGCAGTGATCAAATTGCTGAGATGTAGGTACGAGTGTGTTGGAGAGTGAGGTACGTTGAGTTGCACAATAACCTGTTTATTTGAAATACTACTCAACAGAGGTAGGCCAATATTGTATACGTCTGTATCTGGAGAATAGATCAGCACTTTGTTGCCCTCAGCTTGAAAAGTATGCCTCCAAATGCGCGTATCACTTTCCCTCGAATTTGAAGAATATGTTGTCATGGGTACAGGCAATAAATTGCCGAAAAATTTGTATGTGGTAGTGATGGTATTTTGGGGAAAACATCCGCTCAGATACATTGTCTGGCCTTGCAATAATTTCATTCTTATTGTTTGAATAAAAGACAAACCCAATGCTTGCACAATCGAAGATTTGCATTCCCTGCAATCAATATATGATTTCCATGGTACTGGAATACTCGTTGAAGGAGTGAATATTACGTGGGTGTGGACTGATGCACCTTTGCCACTGTCTCTTTTTTTTTGTTCAAATGCTTTAGGATTAAATGTTCCATCATTTATTTTTGAGTCAAATAGTAGATGAACTTCAGAAACATGTGATTGATATTGGGGTAGTACAAACCTGTTAAACAAGAAATTGCTATATTCCCTTATAGATGTCACATTACGAAGTGGTTTGCAGTTCAAGAAAAACATACCATCAAGAACCGCAGTATCTGGATTCCATTGCTGTGGTAAACTACCCATTACTACTTGCAATTCTGGCCCAGGATAGCACCTTCCTAGTTTGTCTTTCCAAACAGACTTAGCTCCTTTCAGTGGACATCCCTCTTCATCAGTAATGGCCCGGGGATACAAGGAGTATTGCTCAATGGTGCTGTTGTAAGACTGTCCTGTCCTATTGCACCAGGTAAGACGTTGCCGAAGGCATTTAGTAATTTGTCTGAGTTCTTTGTCTTTCTGGTTCATTGCACGTTTGTTTATTTTTTTAACTGGTACCATTGTCAACAGCTTGTTCTTCCGGACAGGTGCTATTGTACTGGGCTGTTGTAGCAAAAAATGATTAATAAAATTGTCCAGATTTAGTGATTCAATATCCCTGAAATTAAGCATGTCATAAGACTGCTCTGGGGTAGCTTTTGTTTGATTAAATACATTTAGAAGTCCACGATTTCCCTGTATAGATGATGGAAACAAATCTACTTTGTTAATTTCTTTCATCATTTCTTGTATGTTTTCTTCCCTCTGTTTGACTGCAGGTCTGCTCGTGAAAACATGGAACAGAAGTTGGCCATCCGTATTGAGCTTTGGAAATAACTCAGATAGCAGGCTCTTGTGGCAAGAAATACGATGACGCATAAACAGTGACGTTTTTTGAAGGTATGATTGTGTAGGACGTGTAATAGCCATTTTGAGGTCCTTATTGACGCATATCTCATGTGCTTCATCGAGGGCTACTGCATGCCCTTTCCCTCCATTAATTGCCACTGTAAAACCTTTTTGCAAGTGTTTTAATATGTTGGGTGGAAATTTTAGTAAATCAGCTAGGTGGTATGGGATGAGACGCTGGTATGTAGTTCTGTCAAAAGCAAAAAATAGAGGAGCCATTTGTTTCAAAGCTGAGTTACGTAGGTGCCAATTCCCACATCTTATGGCTAAAAACAGTTGTATGTAGCAAAAGCAATCAGAAAAAACAAATCTATACCAAAATTTCCAAGTGTCATCAGACAGTATTTTTTCATCCATTGTAGTTTTAAATTTTTGGTCTGTAGCTTTGCTTTCAAGAAATGTTTCCATATCTATTAAAATAGTTCTCAATTCTGTGTCTTCAAGTTTGAATTCGCTGTCTGTCAAATCTGTAGGATTAAAAGCAGCAATTAATGCTCTATATATTGCCTGCCATGCTTGTAACAAGAAGTGATGTGTGCGAGCAAAATTGGAGCATTTTTCAAGAGATGTTAGAGTTTCTGCTCGAAACCCAGAAGCTTGAGCTAGCTGTTTCAATCCTGCATGATAGTAAATTTTCATTAGCACAGGCTGAAAATTGGCTAGTGTGTGCCATTCTCCTGGATAAATAAGTAACTTGTGAAGAGAAGCTCCATAAGTGTGTTTAATTTCCATAAGGTGCTGGTATGTTTTTCCATCGCCTACTAAAATTATGTAGCCCTCTTGGTTATTTGAAGCTGTGGTACTCAAAAGTAATTCCGCAACAAACCTCATTGTATCACTTGAATCAGGGTTTTCGTCAACCATCTCCATGTAGTAGATGTTTGATTTTTCGACTGCATCTTGTGTAGAATAGGCGTACAAATCCTTAAATTCATGCAACACTTCTTCTTTTTTAGGAAATTGATGTTTTAAAAAATTGTAGGCTAGCATTTTTCATTCTAATCTTTTTCTTTCCCTTGTTTCATATTCATTTTCCTTAAAATCAGCTATGCTTTTGGTAGTCTGACTAGGCTGAGAGTGATCTTGTAGGCTAATGGGAGTTGCCATTTTTATTTGTTTGGCCAAATTTCTTGGGGTCAAAGTTCTTGGCCTCTTTGGCCCTATTTTGCCCAATTTATGTGGGGAAGTACCAGGAGACAATTCAAGGATACGCTTGGCTACTTTGTTAGCACACGGTATTTCTTTTAGGTGTATGGCAGGGTTGGGCTGTGTAAGTTGTATAGTAGTTCCATGATAACTTCGATGCTGGTCCCCACAATACACAGCTGCAAAACTTTGAAGCATATCGAAATTGTCCACACTAGCTATTGTAAGGGTATTGTTTGGAAGATCATCCCATATACTATTATGCCTCTGTGTGTTGGCTATTTCGGTAACAAATCTGTCATGGGTATCAGGTGAGCACACAGCACCTAATTGGTTAAATATTTTCATCAGTTTGCGGGATCCACCGCAAACTTCAATTGTATCAGCTAAAAGGAGATGCAGAGGGAGTGGCTGTTGAGTGTTGGTACAAAATAGCAATTGGCAATAGAGATAGTAACGTCGTAAATGTTTAGATCTAATAGTTTCACCTGTATGCTGCTTGGCTCTACTTGTACTTGTTATAGTCTCCAAGAAAATCCATAGAGATTGATTTATTTTTTTAATTTCTTCAACAAAAACGAACTTGTTTGTAGGTTTGGTTTTTGAAAATTTTCTGATTTCAGCATGAACTAAATTATTGATATGATATCCTGCTTTTGCTAGAATTGTATCTTCACCAAGTGTGTTATGGTTAGGTACATTGGGTATGTATTCTGTATCATTTGGTGACGTACTACCTAATGCCCAAGATAAACTTGTGAGCAGATCCCCTCCTTTTTTGTAGAGAAGTGTGCCAAATTTTTTGTGTATACATTTATACTCTATGTGAGTATTGAAATGTAACTTAAGTTGATTTAACATCCATCTCGATGTAAATTTAACTGTTCCTTCACTGTTCTCTAAAATGTGCTCGGTGTTCTCCACAGTGTCATCAGAAGCAAAGTACTTCCGAAGGAAAACTCTGCATACTTGTGGCAGAAGTGCCGCTCTATTGTTCAGGAATAGATTTGCAACGAACAGAACTGAATGGAGGACAGTAGCAGTTAACTTACTGTTCTCATCTGATAAAGTCATCTCCCATATTGGTATTAAGTCAGCCAATTCAGTTTTGTTTTCATAGGATTTGACAATAGATAGATGGGATTTGTAACAATAGGCACATATGTAATCAGATGGGGAGAGTGGCTTTGTCCCATCCAGTTCAGCTATTCCAAGAATATTGTTGACAAGCTCCGAATTAGGGCTGTGTCTTGTGAAGTGTGTGCCTTTTTTGGGGTTAATATTGCAGCTTGCGCAAGGACAAGCACTAACGAATTGCCTGTACATTTCCTGATAATGCTCTGGACACAATTTAAAAATGCTATCACAATGTTCAATGTCAAGTGCAGCCATTATTTCACATACAGGGGCAAACAATGGTGAAACCAACTTCTCCTGAATATTGCAGCCAGGATAAACACAATATGTGTGCTCACTAGCTGCCACTAATTTTTGTGTACACCATTTGGGAGAATACTGGGGAGGATGAGAACGCTTAGCTTCTCTTTGATGAGCAATACAAATGCAGGCACTAGGCTCAGGTTCAGTGTCACAATGTTTTATTAGAAATTCTTTCTCATCATCCTTCCATGCACCATAGTGTGAAAAAAAAAGACTTGATTTTCCACAAAGGAAACATTTAGTGCATGGCTGGTCAGGATGGTACTTAGAATACCTTTCTTTATTGCAGTGAGATGCCATTCCTCAACGTGATGTAGATGCAGTGTTGGAAACGAGAGCTGGTGATGAAGTGCGGGAAATAAATAAAGTGCAGGAAATGAGGTGCAACAAATTGCAGGACGAAACAAGGGGAAGTGCAGGAAACGAGGTGCTGGAAACAAATTGCAGGACGAAACGAATTGCAGGAAGAAACGAGGGGAAATACAGGAAACGAGGTGCTGGAAATGAATTGCAGGAAGAAACGAGGGGCAATACAGGAAACGAGGTGCTGGAAACAAATTGCAGGACAAAACGAATTGCAGAAAGAAACGAGGGGAAATACAGGAAACGAGGTGCTGGAAACAAATTGCAGGACGAAACGAGGTGCTGGAAATGAATTGCAGGAAGAAACGAGGGGAAATACAGGAAACGAGGTGCTGGAAACAAATTGCAGGACGAAACGAGGTGCTGGAAATGAATTGCAGGAAGAAACGAGGGGAAATACAGGAAACGAGGTGCTGAAAACAAATTGCAGGACGAAACAAGGTGCTGGAAATGAATTGCAGGAGGAAACGAGGGGAAATACAGGAAAGGAGGTGCTGGAAACAAATAGCAGGACAAAACTACAGGATGAAACGAGGGGAAGTAGTAGGTGATGGAGGCAAGTTGCAGGAAGCGAGGAGAAGTGCAGGGAATGATTTGGAAACCTGTACTAGACAAGCAACATAAGAACACACAGTGCTGGATCTATAAAGAATAGTTATAAATATGCCAGATGTATTTATGATTTATTTATTGTGTTTTCAGTGGTACGCAATGTTTTCTGTACTTGCGATTTAACCGTATGTTTGACCAATGTTTTATGTACAATATTGGGGACACAAATTTTTTTACCTTCATTTTATACAGGTATCTATATAAGAAAGTTTAAACTTGAAATACTGGCTTCCTCACCTGCAAAACAAATTTGTCCCTTAATTTTGTCACTCCCCCTCCAGCAGCAAGTGTTGACAGTTTTATGGCTTCTAAGTGGAATTGGCGGTCACTAATCGACATGTGGCAAGATCAACAGATAAGAAAACAGGTAAAGGTTTCCCAGAGCTGTAGGGTGGCCAGAAAAGGGAGGAAAAAATAGTACGATAAAATGGGTGTAATTAATGCGGTAGGAAAGGGTCGCCGCTGAATGCAAATATATATCGTACTATAAGCGCGATACGCGGAGGGTGCGGTTCGAATGTAATAATGCTGCGTATGATTGAACAACACTGAGGCGGTGGAGAAGACAATAATCTGCACTTCTTTTAAAGTGCTTAGTGCTGAAGCTGCTGCTGCATACTGAGTAACAGTCAGGATGATGATTATCAGAAAGATGCCTCCAATCAAACCTAAAGGTGGAGAGGCTTTCCTCTATTCTTCAAAAACAAACTATTAATCTGATTGTTTGGATAGATGACTGGAGGTACTATAGGTATCGATTGGTAAACGGAGTTACCAAGTTGCCACAAAATTGTCCTTCCCAAATATTCCTTCTCCATTAACACTCCAGAAGGAAAGAACAATGAATTCAATCGGCTATGTTTACACACTTCTCACCGAGAATTAATAATATTGTTGAAAGAAATAGTTCATTAATGTTGTGGGAACACCCATTCAGAGAAAGTTGTCCAGAACATGAGAATCAGTTATCTGACATCCATTCACAGCAATAGCATAGCCTGCAAACCTATTCATCACCTGTATTCATATGTCACCCCTAGTCTCGCGTAGCCAGACCCTGAGTAAGAGGTGATGACCAGTAATTATGTTATTAAAGGAGATAGAGAGTCCCCAGAGTGGTCGACCAAGAGTCAGTCCTTAGAGTTGACAACTGAGGTTGTAGTTTCAACTAATCTCACAAAATTTCACTGACTCACAAAACTCAATCTCAAACCCCACTGGTGCCAGCCTGAGGTATACATAACCAGCCACTATGTGGGGATGACATTAGTCTCGCGTAGCCAGACCCTTTACCTAACAGCTATGATGCGAAAGGATCTGGTGGCATTAGTACATAGTACCAGTTGAAAAGAAGTAGTCCTTCACCGATGCTCCGCGGTTAAACCCTTATATAAACGTAGAAATACTGCACACGAAAAACTTCAATGCCTAACTAAATGCTTGTACAAAATATCTCTTGTACTGTGAGAGAAGGTGTGATATAAGGTGTGCATAACTGCCTTATGGCACTTATTGGTAGCTATAAGGTACAACATACTAGCTTATTCTCCTAGCTTACAGCAATGGTATTATTATTGTCACAAAATCGCTGCTTTTTGTTGTTGTCAATATCAAAGAGCAAAGCTTTCTATTTTCTTTCACTAATTCCATGAAGTAGTTACATCAGTCAACCTTTTCTCACATGCTCCTATTCTATGTGACTTCAGCTGCCTTTCTTCTACCCATAATTGATGGTGAGCTACTGTAAGTGAACATTCTTCCCAACTATGATCAAGAATGAATGATACAGATACCCGAGAGCAGGTAATGGACAGGGCAAGACATAGAAAAAAAAGCTGATATAATCATATCAATAAGGCACTCCAGAACTCCCTGAGTACCAGGTCTAGATGGTTCAATAGTATATCCACCATTTTACTCCTGCAGCCCTTTCATGAATCCTAGTGTATTTGTAGCAAGTTCCACTGCCCAATTCCTCTATTTTAGTACATACGTGGAAGTCTCGGGACAGTGAAAAGGAGCTGATTGAGTGGCTGCGGTAATCCTAAATTACTGACAACCACCACCGGAACCGCAACTTCCCCCTGAGATCTGGAGGGTATTGAACTGATACTATGTACTAATGCCACCAGACCCTTTCCCAGCATAGCTGTTACAGCGACGAACCTATACCCTGCACAAATGTCATACTTAGCTTCTTTTCTTTTTTTTAATTCAGTTAGTCTATCATGGAAAAAAAACTTGCATTACATAGCCTTATCATATATTTAGTTAGGCTAGTTTTGACTATAAACAAAGTGTGAAGTTGGCAATGTACTTATAACAGGGTTGGAGTCAAATACTTTGAATAGTAATTAAATACAAATACAAATACTTTGAAGAACTCAAATACAAATACAAATACTTTCTTAGATGTAGTATTTCAATTACAAATACTTAATACTTTTGAATTGCAGCACAATTACAATAGGTAAAACGTTGCATGGAAAATAGATTACACCTTCAAAAGTGTTGTACTTTGAACAATATTTGTTAGGTTAAAACATCTTTCCTGCTATATGCTATACAGTCTTTGAAGTGGCGCTAAAGATACAGGACTGCATAAATATACACTTGAACTAGTGTTGCAAGTATGTGGTGGTTGTAGGTGTGATTAGGATTCACAGGCTCAGTGGTTTGTCTCTATTACTTGAGGGCGCTGGTTTGACTCATATTGAAGAATCGTACATATATGCATAAAAACCTGTGATCTACCTAGCTCCATTTACACCATGAACGCAATTAGTATATGACTATTACCCCCCCCCCCCCCCCAAAAAAAAGAAGAAAAAAAAGAAGAAGCTTACTGGGTAATTCCAACACCTATTTAAAACAAACAAACAAAAAAACATGAAGTTTTCACAGAAATAAACTTCACGGAAAGAGTCTTTTTCCATGTCTAAATCAATTTCTTCTTCTCCATCACCAGGACCATCTTTGTCACCTGGACCTCAATCTGGAGTGTTGGTGTTCACGTATTCATAACACATTGATTGTAACTTCTAAAGTTTTCCTTAGCAACTCTTGATAATTAAGTTTGAGATAGTCAGGACTATTAAACTTTGATAAGATATCAGGAAAATCAGAAGCAAGAGCTTATGAACATATCTGTCAGAGTATGGAGGGGGTTTAGAATGAGGTGTGGACGAATAACTGCTTCAAAGCTTAAAGCCGCATGACATACTAACCCATAATGTAGCTACCATGGAACAGTTTGGTAATGTCAATCGCAATGGGGGTGCAACCATGAAAAGTGTGCTTGAGAGTATCATGCCAAACATAGCCAATGTCATCAAGAACTTATTGTCACAAATTGCAGGTTTTTCATATCAACTGAATTTCCATTTGTTGGAGAATCTCATGGGTTGGGGTCTTGCAAGTGCTGTGGAAATGGCATATGCGAGCTAAAGGTATAAAGATGTATTTTGGTTCTTGTACATATTGATATGTTACACATTTGTGGCCTTTAAGTCTGTCAAGATTCTCGGAGACATAAATTATAATACTCTGCACCTTTTCTGACATTTTCTCTGAATGCACTAGCTCCAGTGGTTCAGTTGCAGAGTATAGAATGAGCTGTGATGATGTTTTCCAGTGACACCAGCAGGGTTTCCAAAATCAATTAGTTTGCTTACAACACGGTTGAGCTTAAAAAAAAGTAAAAAGTCAATGGCGTTCTGTGACACTCACATAAATATGTAATTCCGTCCTCAATGCTTCTATAAAAGACATTAAAAAAACACTGATCCAAGGAGTGAGTGAATTTTTTTCGGAGTTGGAGGAGGATCGTCCTTTGGAACTTGGCAAACATGAGGAATGGAATAGCCTGAAATCAGACCATAATAATAGTCATAGCAACAATGACAAATAAAGGACATTAAAAAAACTATAAAATTGGAATGAGAGCAGTAGAAAGTATTACAGCTAGATGCAAGGAGAAGAAGAAAAACAGAAAGGTACACAACTGGTAGAAGTAGTCATGCAGGTGGTTCTACATCCAAGAACCATGTCAAGCTTATGCCTTATAATAACATTTTGTGAATAATAAATTTGTGCTTTTCTAGCAATTGTGATGAACTTCAACCAGTTCTTTGGAGGAAAGGGGGTATTTTCTGTGTGATCATTTTACTGCACAATGCAAAGATAACAATGTGATTGTAACAACATAGTAGACTATATATCTCTACCTATTTCTAAACGTTTTATATACATAATTATGTATCAAACTGAAGGGAAAAAACATGCTCTTTAAAATTGGTATATTGGATTTGATTAAAAGCTTTGTTGAGATAGCTAGCTAAACAATTATAATATAAAAATAACCAGAATTTTTAAATTAAATATTGACTAAACCTTCATCCTTACAAAGAGCAACCATGGATCTCAGAACAGATGAATTTGTCCTGCCACTTAATACTGCAGCAGTTGTAATTATGTCCTGGACTGCACACAGCAACCCACTATAGCTATCACATCCTCAAGAGTACATTGCTAGATAGTTGAATTACAAACATAATATAAAAAAAACAACTACAAAGACAGTCAAAATGATACTCTCAGGTGGATGTTCTAGTGACTTTGCTATAGCTATGTAACTAACAACAGCAGACACTACAACAATAACTGTTTTGCAACTTCCAATAATTCTTTTCCTTTGTCTAAGTGTGTCTTCAAAGGTAAGCCATCAACAGATAAATCTGTGTTCCCACTTATGCCATCAGAGATTCCTAGTTTGTTCATATGCTCCAATAAAGAAGTCATCTGAAAGATACACCACAAAACGAGGAAAAATAATAAAAGTAAAGAAAGCATTGTAAAAGGGTACTGTAAATTTTTGAGGTTATTGAATAATATAATGCTGCCACACTTATATACAGCTTATAGCGTAAATCCTCAATCATCGGCATAACCACCTCAAAACTCAAGGAGTTAGCTAAATGACTTGAAAACGTTATTGTGTGGACCAACAATAAACTAATTTATACTAGACAGTCTTGCCTTACTTTCTTGGACATCACTATTTGTAGGACCCAAGGCAAAGCAGTCGGACTCAAATCATCAACTTAGGCGGCCATCAAATTATCGACCCACCATAGCATTCAATACATTGATTACTGACCAACGAACAAAGATATTAACACAACTTTTTTACATTGTAAAACTATGCTATTCAATGTGTACCATTGTAATCTCTACTGACCATTACCCTTTACCAAAGGTATTCGACATTTTTTACGTGTAATTTTGTTGTGGCGAAGTTTCTTGTTTCTGACCGGCGCAATTGGTGCAACTGTATGGCCTACAAGGTACCTAGTTAACATACAGAGTATTGCCTGTTTTCTAATCATATTGGACTAAAATCTGAGGGCCAAATCCTGTCAATAGGTAATTGCGGTCCACCCTCAATTATCTGCAGACAAGCTAAAAAGTTCGCCAATGTGACTTACACACTGAAGCTCAACCATTCTCCTAAGTACCTCCAAATGGCTGCTGTAAGTTTACTAAAATCTGCGTACTTCTGCCGTATATTACTGGGACAGTAGAGGTAGACGGGGACAATAGAGGTAGGCGGGGTTGATAATAAATGTCAGTCCATACTTGCGCTAGCTACTATAGCTATTGTACTTCAGAACAATTTGCATATGAGCTATAGAACATTTCAAATAAGATTTGTTTTAACTATTCTCTCAGGTCCACACACATTTTTCAAAATACTGCTATAAGCTGGCATACTAATCTCGATAGTTGAGCAGAAAAACAAAAAAAGTTGCCAAAGTAGTGACACTGAGTAAGCTTCCTTTCTTTAATTCTATAGTTCAGCACTTCTCTTATTCTAGAAGCTTAGTTAAGTGTTCAGAAGTCCAAAATGTATTTATTTTTCAATGGCATGATGAAGTGACGTAGTATCATGTATAACCAGATTGCTAGGACAATTGTTCGCTACTTTATGTACTTTTAGCGTTTAAAAAGCAAGCACAGTTCAGCACTTACCCAGTAGTCATACGTTTCATTACTTCAACCCTATACTATAGATACTAATATGCAACATGAATGCACTTATTATTCAAATATGTAATAACCATTAACTGACCGTGTCTTGCTGCGCTCTCCAGAATAACACTAAAGTCCTTACTTTTATAAATCTTGCCACTAGTTCCTCTTTTTTTTTCCCCCGTTTTTTTTAATTGTCCATTCGCCCCTTCCTCCCAGCTTCCTTTTCTCCTTTTTTCTTGCCCACACCATTCCCTTCCCCCGCCCCCCTTCCCCTCTCTTCATTCCCTCTTGTATTACATATAGACTGCCTTACGCACTGACCTGTTGGTCGGTGAGCACAAAGTGATCCAGATTCCAATTAGGAGGTTGGTCAGCATCTAGTGCGTGGTTTCTATATCTCCAGTGCACTGGAGACTGAGACACTATATACAGACCAATGGAGATAGCGACTCCCACCCAATTGGACACTCCAGCTGCAATTACGTAGTCACATGCTGTCTTGCATGCGATGACTTCGCCCTTGGGAATATGCTCCACAACACTGTCATAGACTTTGCCCATGCCCAGTTCATTGCCGCCGTCTCCAATGCAGATTGTGTTAACGAGTGGGTGTGAATTGAGAGAAATAAAGATGTCATCTATGGGGTCTACTTGAACAGTCTTGCCAGACATTGTGCAATAGTTGCCTCCCTTGTTCCTACCGGCTCTCTCGATGGCAACTAAAACATCCCACGGTGGAGCTGAAGACTTGACAACATTGATAGCTGAGGAATAAGGCAGAACTTGAACTGAAGACTTCAATGCCTTAATGTCGACCATGTGATCAACACATGACTGAAATAGCTGCTGAGTGGAGTCGTCACATAGCAGTGTCACATCTGTGCCAAGTACAAGGAGTGCCTGGCATATTGCAATGGCTCCAGGTAGTCCGTCTGTCTCCTCCTTCACTTCCTTGTCCTGGTGAACAGGAAATCCTGTTGTGACGGCCACTCTCCTAGCATGTGAGAGAGCTAGAACTGACTTGAGAAGATCAGACTTCTGATACAAGTGAGCTATTTTTCTATCTCCAGGATCTTCCAAGATGATAGTCTCCATTTTTGAGAACAACTCCACAAATTTGGATTCCAGGACTGAGGCAAAGAATGGTTCCTGTACTACCTCTATGATCTCAATGTCAGTAGTAAAAGGTGATGGCTCTGCTTTTAAATCAGTGATGAACATGGAGCCAGGATAGTGAGTGAAGGCCAGACTTGGAGCTATACGATAGCCAAATATTAATATTATGTAATATATATAATATATATATATATAAATGCATAATTGGCGAGCAAGCGAAGCGAGTGAGACACTATCAGGGGTAACTCAATTGAAAATCGGGGATATTTGTTTATATATATGTGGGGACGTACGTATGTCACTTTGTACTTTGACCCTTACGTATTTTTGCGTTAGCTCGGTGTTCGACCCTGTCCCAAACTTCACTAAACAGAATCCTCCTGTTTCGCGATCATTACCCGTATCATCCCAGAAATTGAATTGTTTACCACTTTAAGTTCTTTTGCGGTGCAATTAAAACTAAAAAACTAGCCAGAGTTCCGTTTCTGTTCGAGTTAGTGGTGGCGGTAAGTTAATGCACTATTTGTCGTACTTATAAGCCCTACACAACAGTATTTAGTTGAAAGTCCCCTAGACTAACTACGAACGTAAGTCTTGTGTAGGTATGGCCAGTTGTGTGAAAGTATTGTGTGTTTACAGCTACTACTTAGAATATCACAAAGAAAATATTTAAATAATGTGACTTGTATTTTTTTTTTTTTTTTTTTTTCAATTCAAACAGTTGCGGGGAGTGGTTACTATGGCATTGAATCCCCTTTAATGGTATATGCATAATTTAAAAACTCGCCTTTTTTGGAGCTTCTAAGTGCCGCTTGTTGGTTGTCAAGAGCCACTGGTAGTCAGAATGGCTTCTAATGAAGCTACCACTACTGGAGGAAAGCTGAGATAAGTACATAATTCCATATTTGTTAACTAAAGTTACAAAAATAACTCTGGCCTTTTCTTTTGTAGCTGAGAGCTTGTTCAAGAGTTACTGGTAATAGAAGTACATAGTCAGAATGGCTTAAACTTGATACTACATGGTGTTATCACTACTCAGGAAATTAAGGTAAGAGAGTAGTTCTGTATTTATTTACTATAATTAATGGTCAACTGTAATACATATATATGTGTATATATTTTATTTATACTTATATTTATTATTTGTTTTTGCTGGCTAGGCAAAAGATCAAGCAATTACAACAATAATAAATAGCTAATTAAATAAATAAATAATAACGTTAATAATAATAATAACAACAATAATAAAATAGTCAAACAAAACAAGTAAATAATAAATAAATAAATAAATAAATAATAAGGATTAGGTGGTGATTGCTCCCACTGAGAGAGCTGGAAAAGATAGTCTCTAACCCCTTGTTGTATAATATATATATTATATATATATATATATATATAGAATCCATTCTTGTCACCATGAAACAAAAGAATCTTCAGGTAAAACACATCATATAACACTATTGTAGTTTTATGCAGCCTAACAAGGCATGCTCGCTCGCCATTTGTGCTCAAGCACACCACTAGTACTAACAGATGGTAGATGCCTGCTCCTTTTATGTTCAAGACTGTATTTAAATTGAATATTGGTAAATATTGCTTATCTAATTAATAAAGTTTGAGGTATTATAGCGTAAATATGTACTCAGCTTTAGATAGTTGTATAAAATTACTTTAAAATATCTAACTTAACAATAGTACAGTGGAATGTCGATCATCCGAAACAAAACAACAACAACAACAACCTGCGTGCGCATTTAATAATCATTCTTTTCGGTCAAGTTTCTTTTTGTTGTAAAAGCAGCTACCCTCTGATCTTGGTGTGGAGGTAATAGCTGAACAGGCTAAATAAAGAGAAATGTTCTATTTATCAAGACTAAACTTGAAAGCTGCAAGCTGTTGAAGAGAGAGGAGCTACCGACTGTACTTTCAAAACAATTTTATGTTGGTTAAGTCCACCCTCATAGACTTCAAGGAAAGCTAGATAGGGATATTTGACAACTCCTGCTTACAGAAAGGATTACCCTTTTGGGTACTATATATATAGCAGCAAGAATCTTTTCATTTCAATGTTTTGCATTTAAATTGATCATACAAGCAATTTGATTGTACGAACACCACCACAGATAATCAGCATTCTACTACATTAACATACCAGCCTTCTCCATAACTTCAATACTAGATACTCCACAAGCCCAAAATACAGTCACTTCTCCTTCCTCTATATCCGTAGGATCTCCCCAAGTGGGCTTTGCTATGTCATCAATCCCAATGCGTCCTGGATGGCCAATGTGAACAGGAGCTCCATGAGACATAGGATACTGAGCACTCAATACAAACACTTGATGTAGCTGGCTCTTTAAAATGCTCCTCATGCTGACTGCCAGTTTGCCTCCAAATGAGCCAACATTCTTTAGATTGATAACTGTCCGGAACATCGATACATTCAAGCCTTTTTCCATATTACGTACCACTATTCCATTGGATCTGAGACACTCTTCAAAACTAAAGGAGCAGCCGATATAAAAAGTAGTTCTGTCGCTCCAACTTTGTTCGAAAGCACCCAAGTCCAAAACATCATCTATGAGTCTACCATTCCGAAATACTTTATACCTCGGAAGATCAAACCTATGATATAGAATAAGTTCTAAAAAACTTCAAAGAACAAATTGGTAATAATATAATAATTACATTATGTATAATTATATATATATATATATGTGATAGGCTCTGGAAAAAGGTACAAGTTCGTTCAAAAATTTGTTTGTTTGTTTGTTTCAACTAACTATAGTACAGTAAATTGCCAACCTGCTGATATTCTACCTTCTGTTCAAACTATTTGTTCTCCAAAATGCAATACTTTGAAAGTCTATTTATTTTAATCATTATAATTCGTGGTAACAAGATAATGTGTCTCAAAACTTTCATTTCCTGTTTTGATTCAATTTAAGATGCTATTTGAACACCTAGTCATCTGAATTCAGCATTCAAATTTTGCCCTGATATGAAGAATGGATACAGATTACAATAAAGCACCAAAGGTATGAACCCTCAGCGCTACACTAGCTAGCTATTGAAAAGCGCCCCAGACTAAAAGAATAACTTATTGGCTGTTCTAGTCAGGCCAATACAGCTCGAGCAATGAAAATGGTACATGTAAATTCAGTCTTCATAAGCTAAACAGGCCAGGGACACTCACCAGTATATATTATTAACTCAAAACTCCACTTCCAGCACTGTTACATTTCTCACGGGAAAGATGTGGCATTATGCACAATTAGTACCTACACGGAGCTGACAGTTTCACATTTTCTCAAAAATCAGCCCGAAATAATAAAAAATGTAGCACAATAAAGGGTCTTAAATTGTCGTTCTGAGTAAGTTCATACCTAAATCAATGGTTAATTGCCAGTAATCTCCAAAATCATAGCGTGACAAACAGACAGACAAACAGACAGACAGACAGGATGACTGCTATAACCCTCTCGCACATGCATGCTGAGGGCTAATAAGTTAAAAAAAGACAATTCAATCATTTGACCTGAGCTCATATTTTTCCTGTACTACAAAAAATTGTACATATTCAGCAAATTTGTACCCTATCCTGGAGCTTGTCACATATCATAACATAGTATGTTGGAGTACCAGACCATAGTTTTAAAAGCCAGAACTACCCAACAGTTCCCGATAAGCACCACTAATGTGGACCCACTGAATTTCTTTATTAGCTAGCTACTTCACAATTTGCTGACTGACAAAAGAAAGTACATAGTACTGTAATTGGCCAAAAAATTGGTGATGATCAAAATCGATACAACACTTAGATTGAGCCCTGACATTATTATATTAGCAACTTTCTTTATTTTTCCACTTCTGCTACATTGAGTTTCATATTATTTTCAATTACTAAACCAATATTACCAGAAAATCATCAAATTTTATGCAGAAGGTAGATTGTACAAATTTTGCCAATCTTCTTTTCACTTGTGTTCCTCTGCATGAGCTATTGGGAAGGGAGTCTGGCTTGCAATCAATTTAAGATTACTTGTATATTTATTAAATTGAATTCACTTCGACTGTTTGGATTCTAGCGTGCTTCATCTTCAATGCAAGCTAAATAGTAAGGTAGAATAGACAAGTGTATTGCCATTCATCTACACACTATGACCAACATATTGTCCTTGTGTTTCAAACAGAGTGAAACTTGTGTAGCCTCACTATTAGTCAAATGCTATACCTAAATGTATGCAGCAGAGCATGCGCTGGGTGTGGATATGCAACACTGAATGAAAAAATGCACAGGTGACCTGATCACCTTGCAGTGAGTTGGCCAGGTAGATGCTGGCTTGGAAAGTGAAATATTATACCACTTTTTTTTGTAACAACTTGATAATGGTAATTCCTACCTTATGTCTGCATTACTGGCCAATGGAGGTGACTCAAACTCTCCAGGTTTACTCCTGTAAAGCAGAGGGAAAGGACCAGAGTTTATTTTGCAGAATGATTGGAAGTCATCCGCCACGGATCCTGGCAGGATGACAACATTAGCCTGTACAAAGCCCGCACAAAACCCCGACGTGGCACTGTAATAGTCATTACGCCTAAACAATGCTCTTGCTTCGGCTGGCGTTAGCTCTGAAGCATTGCTAGGTCTAGGAAGGAATTTGTACTCCATGGAAGAAGTTAGTCTCGCGTAGCCAGACCCTTTACCAACCCTAACCGCTACGCGGGGAAGGAAAGGGTACTTGTTCAGCAGCACCCCTTTGGGGTGCTTAATTATCACATTCCAGCAAGCTTGCAGTATACTGTGTGACGTCAACATCACATCTGGGAGAGGGTGAGAACGTTGCGCGACTTCGTCAAACTAATAAACGTACCAGCATGAATAGGAGAGCTCCCGGCCGTGACGTCATTGGCTACCGCAAGTTGGAATGTGATAATTGGATGGAGCACCCTTTTGGGGTGCTGCTGAACAAGTCGTTGTATTGTATGTTCCCAGACCCTTTCCTTCCCCGCGTAGCGGTTAACGGGTCTGGCTACGCGAGACTAGGAAGAAGTGAAGAAGTAGTCCCGCAGGCCAGACTACTACGGAAGAAGTAAGGAAGCGCGAATGGGCGTTCTTGGCCAATTTTAGGTAAAGGGTTAAATTAATACGAGTTCACTTGGAGTTAGTCAATTAACCAAAGGTGACAATTTCAGTTGACGACATTACGTAATGAGACAATATGATTGTTACATACAGCAGCAGCAGAATATAATGAAGTTGGAATAAAAAGTTGGATGGTTGTAATTCAGATGATGTTGAAGGCTAAGAGTGATATCCATGAACAAAATCCTTTGTGTGTACTGCATCCTCAAAGTATCTAGCACTTCTTTGTGGCGATCCAGGAGCAAAGGAGGAAGATGCCAGAGACTCTGATGCAAAGTTTGGACCTTTCTCCAATCTGGCTCGAATCTTAGCTATTGCCATAGGATGTCTACTCAACACGTAGTTATTAATTGCAGATGGAATTCCTTTTGTGTCAATCTGTAATAATGATAGTAACAATAATAAACAGTAGTAATAATAGAAATAATAACAATAAACAGTAATAATAAACATAACATAATAATAAACATAACATAATAATAATAATAATATAATAATAATAATAATAATAAAATCCAAATAATTATTATAACTTAAAATATCTACTTACGTGAGCCAAGTAGGACAACATAGTTTTGTGTGGCTCCTTCTCATAAGATTCTATGACAAATCCAGTCCCCATGTGCATCTGTATGAACAATTAAGCAGTGTATAACAACAGTGAGCATGGCAATTGATTATGACAGGTGATTTAGTATGCCCCTGTGTAGACATCGATAGCTGGGTCGAAACAAGTGAACCTCGGTCCATGTCATCTTAATATAATTTACAAACAATGCATCCCCTAGATATTATAGATTTACTATTTTTGTGTGTTTTGGTTTCATTTGTCCACCTGCATTGTAAATGTCTATTGTACATGTGTGCCTTATCAGCACTGCTGTGTTCACTGAAATACTTTTTTTTATTAACCCTCAGCGTGCATGAGAGAGAGGGTAGTAGTAGTCATCCTGTCTGCCTGTCTGTCTGCCTGTCACACTCTGATTTTGGAGATTACTGACAATTGACCATTGATTTAGGTATGAACTTACTCAGAGTGATTATGTAAGACCTTTTGTGCTACTATTTTTAAATTTGGGCTGATTTTTTTAGGAAAACACAAAACTATCAGCTCTGTGTAGGTAATAACTTTTGTTGGTAACATCCCCTCTCATCACGTGAGCTAATAATTTCTTGCACTATGCAGTAGTTTTTTCTTTATGCTGAGAAGTTAACCGAATTGTAAATTGGAGTTTCATGTTGAAACTATCAGTGAGTGTTTCTTGCTTGTTTAGCTTCTCGGTATTTATTTAAATCTACAGCTATCATTGCACAGCAATGTTGATACCTGATTGGTCTGAGAAATGATTTAATTGCTAGCGAGTGTATAACAGTGCTGAGGGTTCGCACCTTTGGTGTTTCATATACGATTGTGATGCACTTACAGAGAAAAATTAGATTTCTAAATGTACAGCATGACCATGCAAGCTCTCAACACTTCACAAGTTTGCTGCACTTTAAATTACTAGAGACAGAAAAATGTTGATCCAGATAGTTGTGGCTATTATTATTATTATTAGTATTACTATTATTATTATTACTATTATAATACACTTGTCTATCAGTAATGACGATGACAACGATGGTGTGTGCTCGTGAAAAATTCATGAGCTGAGTTGAGTGAGTAAAGATACCGCCAGTGATACCAACATCAGTGTGTGTAACCCTCTAAGATAAAACATCAATTGAGATTTCTAGTAATGCAATTAACTTACAGTCATTCTGGGAATGCCAGGCACTGGAGGGAAGTCTGGATCTTCCATGGACATGCCAGAATATACATACTTATTTTCCTATTAGCAAGAAAAAATTGTAATAATAATAATAATAATAATAATAATAGTAATAATAATAATAATAATTGGTGAGCAAGACACTATACAGTGGTGTCAAGTTGAGAATCGCGGATATTTGTTTGTATATGTGTGGACGTACGTATACCATTTTTACTTTGACCCTCGCGTATTTTTGTGATAACTCTGTGTTCGACCCTGTCCCAAATTTCACTGAACAAAATCGTTTGGTTTATCAATTATTACCCATATTGGACTATATTATAGTCCAATGGAATGGAATTGTTTACTGCTTTGAATTCTTTTTGTGGGTCCAATTAAAACTTATGAGCTTTCCGGAGTTTATTAATTATTTGAAGTAGTAGTGGTGAGTTAATGCACTCTCTGTCATAGTTATATGCCCTATGCAACACTATAGTTTAACCACGAAGGTAAGTCTTGTGTTGGTACGTCCAGTGAACAAGTGTGTGTGAAAGCGTTGTGTGTTATGGCTACTGCTTAGCTAAAGAATAGCACAAAGTAAATGTTTAACTAACAAATACATATTTTAGCTGCCTTTACACAGTGTTTTTTTTTTTGTGGCTATTACAGTAGTAAGCATGTCCTAATATAGGGTTAGGTTCAAACCTGTCGGTAATTCCTCACAAATGCCTGTTTTTTTTTCTGTTTGTTTTTGAAGTCAAACAGTTATGGCACTGAAACCCCTTTATACGTAATTTAAAAACTCGACCGTTTCTAACTTGTTAAAGGAAACTAACATTTTATTATTATTATTATTGGTGAGCGAGCGAAACGAGCGAGACACTATCAGGGGTAACTCAATTGAAAATCGGGGATATTTATTTATATATATTATGTTTGGACATAATGTATGTCATTTTTGTACTTTGACCCTTACGTTTTTGTGTTAGTTCGGTGGTCGACCCTGTCCTAAACTTCACTGAACGGAATCCTCCAGTTTATTGATCATTACCCGTATCATCTTAGAAATTAAATTTGTTTATCGTTTTGAATTCTTTTGCGGGTGCAGTTAAAACTTGAAAACCTACCGGAGTTCTGTTTCTATTTGAGTTAGTGGCGGTGGTAATTCAATGCGCTCTTTGTCACGGTTATAAGCCGTGCGCAACAGTATTTACTTGAAAATTTATTGTCCACTAGACTAACCACATAGGTAAGTCTTGTGTAGGTATGTCCAGTTATGTGGAAGTATTGTGCATTACAGCTTCTATTTAGCTAAAGAATATCACAAAGAAAACATATAAATAACGTGTATTGTTGTTTTGTTTTTGCTGTTGTTTTTTTTTTTTTTTTCAATTCAAACAGTTGCGGGGAGTGGTTACTATATTTAAATCCATTTACCGTATAAACGTAATTTAAAAACTCGACCTTATTTTTAGTAGCTTTGAGTGTTAGAAGTTAAAATCAATCATATAACAATAGTGTAGTTTTAGGCTCTCTCGCCATTTGTGCTCTAGCACATCACTAGTTATTATTATTATTATTATTACTAGTGGTGTGCTTGAGCACAAATAGCGAGCAAGCCTCCAGCAGCGACTAACTATTACATATAAATAATTCCAAGTATACAGGGAAACTATTTATAGTGTCCCTGCCTTCAGGGCAGGAATATTGCGGCCTCCTTTCATTGAAGGTATTAATGTTACAGGCACACATGCATCATTTCCAACCATATGCTTTGAAAACAGAAGCTATTGCAAATATTATATTGAAACTGAAAGTACATCAAAGATGTAGGGGGGAGGGCAGAGGTGCCATGCATCTGCATGAATATTATCATTCATCAACACACACACACACATGCACACACAGAGATACAGAGATCCTTGGCCAGTGAAAAGCAGGTGGAAGGCAGACAAAGTGACTGCTGGAATGTTTAAATGAGTATGATATGGGGAATGTGTTTGTATTGAGTTCTCAGTCTTGTATTATAAAATATATTACAGCAAAAGAACCACTCCAATACAACATGTATTTGACTAAAATTATCTCACCAAGCTATGCACTAAAATGGAAGACTGTCAAACAATAGTGTCAACCAAACAAACACACTGCAATTTACTACACAATAGTTGTACATACCAAACATGATCATGTAGGATTATCAAAAATACAATAACACACACACACACACACACACAACCTATAGCACATACATACATGTGGACACACTTAATATAGATGTGAGTGCACACACATACATATGCTATTCCATTTGTCATGTGGTATAGTGTTACTTCACCTCACATTCAAACTAGTTGTGGTTCACCGTATTTACCAGTTAACACGTCTTGATGCAGATCCCGTTGAGTAATGTGTTACTGCCATTTTGTGTTTTATGTACTTACCACATAGCAGCTGTGCATTAGGTAGAGTAAATCTCTTTGTATTTTCAGCATTCCGCAATAACGGTTTGTTTCGAACCTCTGATAACCTGAAAATATCAAAGACACCCCAGTAAACAGCAAACCTTAACAGATTATATTCATGAGAGCTACGTACCTAAATGGAACCTCAATCAAGACAAGCATGATCATTAACTTACCTAAGTAATCACTTTCTTTTTCAGTTTCTTTAAGAACCTTCACATAGCTAGCATCCTAAAAAAAGTATACAAATATATCTTATTTCAGCTTGTTATAAATATGACTGTAAGACGTGGTGAAGTTGGTTAAAGGTGACAAAATTTTACAAAATAAAGGCAAGAAAATATTCAACTGTTTTTTAGCACAAGCCACAGAATATGACCTACAGATAGAGTTAGAGCCAGTATTGTAAAGTGTTGAATTACTGAAAGATACTTTTTAGGTTGCTATAGTATGTATTATTATTATTACAGGAGAGAATTAGGGGGGGGGGGGGCAGGGCCCCCCCCTCCCAATCAAGTTTTTTTTTAAATGATAAGGACGAGTGTACCAATACAGGCTATACAGTTGATATGTCCACTGCATGCTAACTTATGCTCTTCACTCATAAATTAATACTTAAATCATATACAATCAATCATTAATATTTTTAAATTTTCGCAAGTTTTGACCTAAATATTATTTGGGCCCCTCTCTGTCCCTAGCAACTGGATCCGCTCTTGTATTATTATTATTATTATTATTATTACTATTATTATTACTATCATTATTATTATTATTATTATTATTATTATTAATTTTATTATTATTATTATTATTATGTTGTTGTTGTTGTTCTTGTTGTTGTTACTTAGTGCTTGTGCTGGTTAAGAGTTAAACTTTCCTGAAGTATTGACCTAACTTTTTGGAAACAAAAAAAATGATACTGAGAAAAATGTACATTTAGGTCAAATGATTGCAAAGAAATTGTTAATAAAGATTAGCAATCAGGTCGGCATCAAATAGAGTCGATGAAAGCATCGTGTACCACTAGTGACCAGTGCTTAGTGCAACCCAACACAGCCATTATATATAATGGTGGATAATTGATTTGGGACCTTACCACCAATCTGGGAAGAAAAAACAACAACACTACAAAGCTTACCACCAATAGGTCATCCCAGGCAAAGGACGATCGTATGTCCTTCATGAAGTCTGCCACTACTTGCAGTGGAGCATCTATAACACCTCGTCCCATGAAACTAATAGGGAAAGATATCATAACGTAAGAATTGCACACTCACACATGCACACACACATGCACACACACACACATGCACACACACACATGCACACACACACACACATGCACACACACACACATGCACACACACACTCACACATGCACATACTCACACACAAGTACATTGATTGTATACACATCTCCAAAGAATATGTGTATAAACAGTTAAAGCATACTCACCAAGTTGTCTGCGTCTTTTTCCTGAGAACTACCACATTACAGCTTTCACGACACCTTCTGTAACATTACACAGCCTTTATTATAAATAACCTAAAAATAACCATTTACTCTATGCACTATCAACCACAGACACTTCACCCATTGCTCCAAAGTTTGATTCCAAGTATGACACTCTAATTTCTAAACTCTGCAACTTTAAAGTCTCAACATGGCTATATCTTTATTTACCTCCAATTTGAATAGGTTATACTCAAGAAATGACTAGGTTTGTGCGCACAGATTCGTTGGACACTATGTAGATAAGTTACAGCGAGCCAGTGAGAAAGGTTTTATAGGCTGGTTCGCTGTTTTGTAATTCAGCGAGCGAGCGAAGCTGACTATCAGTCGTGTTCAATTGAGATTTCAGATATATATATGTATGTATAAGTACGTCAAATATTTCGCCCGCGCTTCTAATTACGTAAGTTAGGTAAAGCGTTCACAGTTCCAGTATTTTTCAATTAACTAGCGCGGAGAATCCTGCTGCACTGCCTTACGCAACTTTGTTTCAACCAAAAAGTTTATAGCTACTCTCTTCTTGAAACAATTGTGAAGTCTTTGTCAAGCTGCGCTTCTTTGCCATTGCTTTCGAAGTTTATTCAGGTAATTCTGTTATTGTTACTACAATGCATGGGTCCACTTCCGTAGTCTGGGATCAGAGGCTTTAGATTCTCTGATGCTAACTGAGAATGGAAAGGGTTACACTGTGCACTACAGTTAGATATAATTTCTGCCCTATTTTTCTGTAAAAAGAGTCTGCTCGCTCGCCATGCATTTGCGCTATTCGAGCGCACCACTAGTAGTTGTTGTATCTGTTGTCTTTTTGTTTTTAACTCTCCATGCCATATATAAAAATATACACCACATACAGCTCGATACACACACGGGTCACACATACACGACCATCAAAACATGTATACTAAACATGTAGATGCTTAGTATAAAAACATGTATACTAAACATGTAGATGCTTAATATAAACATTGACTCTTTTGGAAAAAAAAACTTACTCCCAATCTGTGTCTGCCTTAAAATTGGCCCCAGCCACCACACAGTTGTGTTTCCTGTCTACATGGGAAGCACATACAACCTGTGATAGGAAAGAAAAGAACAAACAACAATTCTTGTTGAACAAGAGCAACAATTTCTCTTGAAGTAATATATTTTACTAATAAAACTAAATTTTAAGTTGACACACATTTACATTGAGTTTGTAACAACATTAAAAACTGAGTTTGAGTTGTAGATGCGTATTTAATTCCTTACTACACTATAAAATGGTTCCCATTGAAGTCAGCGGAGTAAGCTAAGGGGCTAGGGCTAAAAGAAAAGCTTAGCTGTAAGTTAACTAATGAGTTTTGATATAAACAGATACTTACATACCCTACCTGCTCTACATTAGACGTCTTTTAACTCCTTTTGGAGCCCAGTCTTTTTCATTTTTTGTCTCTTTTTCTTCTGCTGTTTGGGCTTCTCTGTGTGCCCATTTTCTAGCATTTTTAACCTCCTTAGTTTCCTAGCAATTTCTTTTCTGCTGGTCTTTTCTAATGTGTTCAACAAATACCCCACAATAAAATGTAGCTATTGCCATATGGAACTTCAAAACACGCACATGAGCATTAGTAGAAAATGGTACACTTATGCCTGCGGTAACAAAAAGGGTCCACGTAACCTACACAAAGTGATTTGAAGACGTATATGTATATATCCCCGAACTCATTATACAGCTTCGCTCGCTCCACTAAACTACTAAAATAAAATTAATTAACACTGAATTTTACTCTACCAATTAATAAACTATTATGCAAGAATAAATAATTTGGTTAGGTAGGTATGTAGCCAATTAAAAACTATCTTTACTCATACAATAGTCCCAAACAAATTCACTACGTTATTCAGACTCCAACAGAGATTAAAATAATGTATCAATCAACAACTCAGTATTGTTAATACATTCATTATTTATATATAATATACACACAATATAATATATTATATATATATACATGTATATATATATATAACATAGAGTAGTAGTGTCTGAGTTGTATAGCTCTATGTATATCTAAGAGCTACATATCATTAGTTGTCTTTAACGAGTTTTAATTCTGCACCTACCAAAAGTACCGAAAAATCTCAATTGTCGCCGGGAATTGAACCCAGGGCCCCTGGCTATTTTTAGACACCAGTGCTCTAGCCACTGAGCTACGACAACCCACGGCTTCCAAGACCTTCACACTTTACCTTTATACTGTTGAGTTGTACTGCTTGCTGCAGTCTCACACTCAACAGACCACCATTTATATACATATTAGTGGATTCTGCATTTGCTTCAAAAAAAAAAATTAAGTTCAGTCAAATGCTGACCGTTATTTTTGACTTCAGCATGAATTGATACAAGTTAATTACATACCTCTCCCATTAATTTTGCAGTTAAAATCTTGCCCAGCACGTCATAGTTCACATTCCCAAGATCATCTGCAGAACAACTCGGTGACATAATCCCAGATACTTTGCCCCCACTCACCTCTCGGTAGTTCCAGGTTAATTTCTGACATCTGTCTTACTCGCACTTACTAAGTAAAGCTATTTCGACCTCTCGTTGACTTCCACTAAAAGGAAATGTGGGCGTTCACCTCGCAATTTGTACAGAAAATTATTCATAAGCTACAAGCATTTTAGTCGTCAAAACAACCACAATTTGTCGCGATTACAGTAGGTAAAAGGTCATCAAAAGGCGAGAAGCGACTGGGCTCCAAGACTGAAGAAGAGCTGAAAAGCTTCTACTGTAGAGCACGTAGTAGCAAAACTACATTACAATTCTTTTATTTGGACTAGTAGAAATTCTGATCTTTGACTACAGATATAGGAGTGACTAGGCAAGGAGTTAGAGATGGCTAAAAGAATACCACCTCCAATACCATTTATTCTGTCTCTGCGAAAAATTTGATAGCCAGCTGGAATAATCTCATTGTTTAAAATTTGTGGAAGTAACCATGTCTCAGTGATTGTGATTATACTGGGAGATTTTGCATATATAAGAGATTGGAAATAGAAGAGTTTGTTCTTAATACTGTGTGCATTCCAAAGGATAACAGTAATAGACTTATTTCTTAGTCAGATATTTGAGGACAAATATGAGGAGGAGAGGTTGTTTTGTGGTGAACTATTGCATGACATATTACTTGAGACAGTTGGGTGGTCCAGCAAAGTAGAGTTCTCATTTTCAAAAGGTGGTTTGGGAGCATTGGGTGGTGTACTATCTACTGGATCCACGTCAACATGCGAATCAGAGGAAACTTGAATTGAATTCTGGACATTGAGCGAAAAAGAGGAGCCCTGGACTGATCAATAGACAGATCCATTTAGAAGAAGCTTATTGCTTTGTCCTTTGGGTTTGCCCCAGAGGAAATCAAAGGCTTTCTCTCCTTTAAGAGAATACTCTCAGAGTTTCTCTCTGAAGGGGTCATATAAGGTTTTATATACACCTTGGATTTGGTCAATTTACTTCGGTTGGATAGGATTATAGACACTTCAGTTGTTCTCAACAACTTCACAAGTAGAGGTCGAAGCTATTTCTCCACTGACTTCGATGGGAACAATTTTCTTAACAGTACTGTACATTGTTGGCTGATCCTACCAGACGATAAGGTCATCCAAGGCGTCATGTCAACCCCTCAGCAGTGTATTCTGCTAGGTAAATCCTTGACCGGACTATAAAGGAGAACCGCTTTACTCAAGTAAACTGTTACTGTACGACCCTCCGGAACTCACGAGTCGAGGTCGACAGTTACCACACAATGAGCCGCTCTACATAACTTACCGAGAGCACGGGCGTACTCAGTGACTACTTACGTTTTAGATGCTCTTTTCGCAGGCTTGATTGATCTTATATTCTGGGCAAGAAAGTAGTTTTTGGCGTAGCCGACCCTTTACTGACCGCTGGCGTTAGGTAAAGATCGCTACTGTCATTTGTATGAAATTTCCTACAATCTGCACAGACGTTTAGATAATTACGTGCCTTTCACATTTTTTTTTTTACACACTGTACACAGAGTATGCTGTCCATAGTAAACCAAATATTAAACCATCACAGTCATAAAATGTTCATGTTCAATAATAGCTTCTATTTTTGGTAATCCTGGAAGTACTGATGTCATATTGCTGGTGCTGATATCTCTGGTGACTCTAGGAAACAAATTAACTTCCGCTTGAATCAAATTCAATACCTACTTTTTCAAAGTGGCTGAACTGATTACAACTGGTAATTATAAACATGAAAACGCAACTTACTGTATACCACACATACAAAGTTTCGTTATGGCTCACTGGCATAAAGTGCTTTAGTTGCACTATAATATATAACATACTGGGTGTGTGGTGTATTCAGAACTAAGTTAAGAAGTCTGCTACTATCAGACAGCACTGGTTATTCCACTGTCTTAGAGTAGGGGGTGGGGCACTCACTTGACTATGAATGTCTCACCTCTCAGAAATTCCTCAGGGGTAAGACACTCATCTGTCCAGTTTTGTAGAGAGAGAGGGTGCAGCTAGTTTGCATAGTTTCTTATTACATCGTACATTCTTTGATACATAAAGAAAAAATATTAGACAGAAAGTAACTTTTCATTTGGTGTTCTGTTTGATTGTGGAGATGAAATATGGTATCCTTCAAATTGCCTCAATAATGGCACAGCCAAAGGTGACTCATCGTTGTCCTCGCCAGCTCGACCACCATAACCACCACATACCTCAGCTACTCCATTTTCTGAGCCCACAAAGTCAGAATTTTCCCTGCCATTTACTCCATGCTTGCTATCACTGTTTCCATTCCCCTTCAAGAGTTGGTGTCTTTGCAAGTCATTTTCTGAGGCACCTGCTGGCGCCTTGCCTGCATCTGCAACACCATCATAGCCTGGTGCCTGTATATAGTTCTCTTTGACCAAGTCTTCTTTGGCTGGCGATTTTGCTATCACGTCTGTCGTGGCAGTTCCACCATTTTTTTGTGAATAGTGGTAATTAGTGGCTTGCGCTTGCTTATTCCTTCCATCTTCCATCTCATCCTTGTGCTCCTCCTTACCACTGAGGTCATCTTCACTGTCATGTGGCGTGTAAAATCTCTCGCAGTCATCCACAGCTAGTCCTGTTGTTTCCGAGATGTGGGGGTTGCTGTCTATCGGCAGCTCCACAAAGTGGCTGGAATTGGTCACGCCGGGAGACGCTGAGGGAGGCAACTGCCACAGCAACCCTGTTCCGGTGGATGCCAAAGCCGACACGTTGCCCGTCAGGGCGTGCATTATCATCTCGTTGCCATGGTAGCTGCTATTGTCGTGAGTGCCGATGCCAAAAACTGGGGTGGAGTTTACTCTTTGGTAGTTTTCTTTCGAATTGTGTTCTTTAGGCGGTTCAGTATTGGATTGAGATTTTTTCTTATCTTTCAGAGATCCTTTACCCTTCTTCAAGCTCCCTCTAAAAAAACCACCTCTTTTTTGTTTCACAGGAAGTGTGGGAGATTGACCTTCTGCACTTGTACCGTTCGTGCTGGCTCCTTTGCCCCCTACCGCCCCCTTTTCAGAATGAGGATTAAAGTTGAGCGAAACAGTCCTGTCCACTTTATTATACTTCTTGAAATTGCCGGTAAAAGCTTCGATTGTGAGATCATCACTGTAAGGCTGCTCTTGCTGCTCCCGGTAGTAATCTTCATTAGCCTGGACCACCTCTTGTCTGTCAATACTCGATAGGGAGTCTTCCGACCAAGGAGAGTTCTCTCTCTGTACCTTGCTCAGCGAGGGCAGGAGTTTTCCCAAGTTCTGACGCTCAAGGATCTTGCGGATTCTGTGGATGGCCTTCGGCTGACGTCGTGCAATTCTGTTTACAATGATAGGTGGAAGTGCCTTCAGGTCCACCTGAGAAGATGACAGAAAGGAGTGTGTATAAAGGAGTAGAGAAGGAGAGAAGAAAGACGGTCGGAGAGAAAGAAAGTGAGAGAGATAGAGGAAAATCATCAATCCCTTTCTTTGGTGATGAAAAAGCAAAACAACAACAAACAAACAAAGAAACAAATCAGCTGCTTACATGTGCCAGGTACGAGACAAGAGTCTTAGTAGTGCAGCCTCTGTATGGCTCTAGCAACCATCCAGACCCAGGTTTCAGCTACACACACACACACACACACACACACACACACAAACATACACACACCACTCATCAAATACATCAAATATTATTGTCTTTATGAGGAAAAAAAATGCGTGTTAAGATGAAAGAATTGTTCTGCTGAAGTTTAGCTTGACAGGGTCACAGCTAGCACAGAGACAACAGAAGAGGTGCCCCCCTCCTCAAAGATTTCAATGAATCACTTGTTCAAATCTTGCATGCAACTATTGGTGAATTTTTGCAACAACTTACAACAAACAAATAAACAAACAAACAAAAAACTCTGTTCAGTCAGCAATAACATGATTGCCGTGCATAAAAAATGCCAACACCCCTTATGAATCAGTAATCAGAACTCCCCAACTAATTATTACGTCATTTACCATGCAAACAAATGTGGGCATGATC
>WLWD01004370.1_pt1 | contig 34544 bp, 30 predicted proteins | sample 6712731 | NCBI WGS metagenome assembly WLWD01 (sample SAMN12718690, study PRJNA576275) | sponge metagenome | isolation source: marine sponge | host: Mycale hentscheli | place: New Zealand: South Island, Marlborough, Capsize Point | collected 2014-11-01 | reverse complement strand
TACTACTGCAGTATTTGGTAGAAATGGAGAGTTAATTGTGGTTGATATTAATATTAGAGGTGGTAATTGTTTGCTTGTGGAAGATAAATTTCTGCATATAGCTATAGTAGAATCAAGTTTTAGCTAGTTGAACTCGCATGTGGAGTCCAATAATGTATTGCTAAGGACTTCATAATAATTGGGAATAGTTTGGAATCCAACTCAGCTCGTTATGACGAGTTCACACTAATATCCACAATTTTTTTTTGTGCAGATTAAATTATTAACGCTGACCTTCTCTGCTGCCTTCTTGTGGGTAGGAAGCTATAAAGCATTTTGTACCCATATCAGAATGACAGGAATGGGACGGAGTTGCTGTAGATTGGGCGCCGATTAACGGGTCAATTGGCACTCGAAGCTGGGGCGCGCTCACGGGAAATTGAAATTGGAGAGTTGGACGTGCGGTTGATAAACAGGATGGGGTACGCGAACTTGTGGGACATTCCCTTTAGCCTCTTTGTGTCTTCCTCATATTGTGCTGTCTGTGCGTGCACTCCTTAGTATTAGTAGTAGTGTAGAAGTGTTTGTATAGTGTGTGGAGGGAAGAGAGTATCGACAGAACTTCACGTCTTTGCCATGGCTGAGAAAGATTCTGGTGAGTTATGAAAAATGAGCAGTTGGGCTTTTCAGCATTCTGTTTGTTTTCTGAAGCCACATATAGATAAGAGTAGGAAAATTGTAGTTACGAAGCAGTTCCGTCTTTATCTTGATTTTCGGTTTTATACTTCTCGTAACTTTCTCCTTCACAATGAATCCAGGCCTGTGTTCATGTAATTATGTACTATGCTGTGGGCATCATTCTGGAACAATTTCATTTTTACTTTTGTTGGATTTATCAATATACCAGGTTTTTGTTGTATTGGTGGGTTTGCAGTAACACTATGAATATTTGTAAGTGTCATGATAATGAGAGGATATTTCAAATTCCACTGGCATTTAACCTGAGTTTCTCTCGAATACTTCCATATCTACTTGATTATGAAATTTAAGAGTATCCTCCATTCTATTTTATAATACAATAACAATGTGTCATATCTTTATAATTATAGCCTTGCCTCCTTCAGGCTCCCTCGAGCTCAACATGATGAATATCTGTAAGGACTTTCACAATGTTCAGTACAAAGCTGAAGAGATTGGCATACTACTTGGCATAAAAATGGGACAGATTAAATTGTTCAAGAAAGATGGCAACGTCTTCATGGAAGTGATGGATTACTGGCTCAAGGGTAATGTTGTTCGGGGTAGGTCTGTCACTTGGGACACTCTGGTATGCGTACTGGAAGAAATCAGTGAGGCTGGACTTGCAATGGAAATTAAAAAAAAGTATTGCCAGAAGCCAGGTATGTAAGTTTAATCTATATTTCGATTCAGCAAACCATTTGTCATAGACATTATACTTCTATAATAGGAGAATTAGCAGAGTTAATAGAATTAGTGAACACTATGATTTGAATAGATGAAGTCAACCTGTGCTGGTGTGATATTTAATCCTCTGTTATTTTCTTTGCAGAGCCTAATGAACAAAAGGTACAAAGTGCTGCACAGAAAAAATTAGAAAAAAGAAAGGGTAAGCTGTCATTTAAAAATAGCTATGCCCATACCAATGTCATAATTCTTATCAGTACAACTGCATCTATGTTAATTTTATTCATTTCCAAATTGAGCCGTAGCAGCTATTTCAATCACGTGCAATGAAAAGTAGTTAAAGTAGGAAAACGGAGTGACTAAAACATTTGGTACAAGTGAAAGTACAGCCTGCTCGAGAAATATCTTACCATATCATATCTGATGCGTGTATTAGCTAAGTATCATTTTATATTTATATTTTTGTAGCAAATAAAGTCATTAATGATGATTCAATCAAGAAAATTCTCAGCACCTTGATCGCTGGCATGAAAAATGGAATACCAGCTATGAAAATTCCACCTTTGGACCCTTTGGTGATTGACGACTTCTCCTTGGAAGAGAATTCCGCCATAGTGACCTGCCAAGCTGACTTTGACAGTGTTGTGGTCACTGGACTCGCGGATATCAACATTTTATCTGCGAAAAGTGAAAATGCAGGTCGCGAAATTGCTGTGTCAGCCAGCGTAGGTAAACTGGAAGCCACGGGGAATTACGACCTTGAAGGTAAAGCTTTTTTCTTTCTTCCACTGGACTGCAATGGTGAGGCGACTGTAACTGTTCACAATGCCAGTGTTTCTATTAACGTCTCTCTACCGACTCAGGACAACCCAGAACCTAATATTGAAGTCTCTTTCACCGTGGATAAAGTTGAAGCTTACTTTAGCAATCTTCTGAACAGCGAAGATTTAGGGGATGTCCTGAATCAATTGTTGAATCTTTTCGGAAAAGAAATTTTTGATATTGCTGAGCCAGCAATTTCAAGGGAAGTGAAGTACGCCCTGGAAAAACTCATTAAAGAAGAACTAAAGTAATTTCGTGCTTAATATCAACTTTGTGGACTCAATTTATGTATTTGTAGCTATGCCTTATACCATGGTTCGTTCAAACCGTCCAATCAGATTTCTCAATTCGGGGTGAATAAATCACTTATACACCGCCTAGGAGGTGAATATTTTTTGCCCGTGGCCTAGAATTACGATCTGTAGCTAAGCGAAGAGGCGACCAATGAGGCTACAGAAAAAAAGGTTGTTATGCGTTTCTTATAGCCTAGAGCCATGGTACAAGTCGGTTGCACCGCTCGGTGCGCGGTCGGTACGGGATTTACACTATCCTCGGGCCTTCGGCCCTCGGTTGTGTAAATCCCATACCGACCTCCACCTCGTGATGTAACCTATACATATTTTGGTAACATACAACTTGAATCAACAATTTAATGAACACACTCACAAACAACACACACATAATTATACATACACATTTCTGGACCACCGGGACTCCAAATCTGGCTTAGCAGACTCTTTACCAACAATTGAAGGTAACGGGTCGGCCACCCCATTAAAGCGTCCTTAGGTAGGGTCGGCCACATCAATAAAGCGTCCTTAGGTAACGGGTCATAATGTACGCTTTTGCCGCTGGACTATGTTTGGTACGGTAATGTTAGCGTGCAATGAAAGGAGGCATTTCATATAATTCACTAATACTCTTGTTAATAATTCTACAGTATTTTAGGTGGTCTGCAAGTCAAGGAGGTGGTAAGCAATAAAAAGATGAAAATTATTATTATTATTATTAGATCACATTTTGTAGATTTTGAATGTGCAGTGCCCCTGGATCCAGAGAATGGTAGAGGCCTGGTGATAGGATCTGGAGTAGATGCCAAGTTCAAGGTCATATGCAACTCTGGATATTTCTTAAAAGGTCCAGCCGTTAGAACGTGTCAGACAGACGGAACCTGGTCACATTTCACGTCCATTACTACTTGTGAAGGCAGGTTGACTGGTAGTCTTGCGAACCAGCCGTTCTCCGCGCGTATACCGGCTGGTTAACGAGACTAGTTGACTAGTTCGTAGAAAGTAAGTAGTTAACCTAACTGCCTAATAGTCTGAGGTAAAAAGCAGGAATTGGCTCTTAGTTTGAACCGCTGCGTTTATGATAAACGCGCTAGCGCTTCCTCACCTGCGTCTAGTCGATCAAATTATTGCAACTTTTGACCTGCTGCGTAGTTGAGTGGCTGCAATTGCAGCGCTAGCGAAGTCGAGAGTGAAGGAGTGTTAGTGCTAGTTATAGTTACTATCCAAGACTTAATGTTATCTCTTCATAGCTACAAGTTGCTATAACATTATATTTTTAATTAGAAAACTCATGAGAGTAAGCACAATATCCTTGTGATTTCTGCAAAAACTATGTATACAGTGGAATTTCTCTTCAAGAGGGAAAGCAACATGACTCAACATGAATGATCTTCACAGTAGAAAACAACCACTGAAAGAAGCCAAACTCTCTATAAGGGTCAACAGACTTGCTTCCATGGGTGGCCTTTGTAGAGAAGTTTCACTGTATTAGCTAATTTTGATTATTAGCTATAGCTAGTCTAACATAATACGTACTGCAGCTATGACTAAATTTTATATTTCTATAGATGCTCCAAAGTTAAAGGTTGATGCAAGTGTCCTTCTGTTCTCCATAGTTATCATGTCTACATAATCAGCACTAATTCAGTTCTATTTTATTGACTTATTCTTTCAGTTATTTAAATATTATTTCTATGACAATAATTGTATTAAAAATCTGAGCTTCACTTCTCTCTAATCAAACCCCTCTCTCTAGTCAATTTATTGGATAAATTGAGGGTCATAAAATAATCCTTGACACATTAGCTATAATTTGTCAGTTAGAGATAGCATTAACAGATTGAGTTACTTCTGTCACAACCAAAGCTAAATGTGGCTGGCTTGTCATCTCTTGGTTAGCTTCGTAAAAATCTCTTATGGTCCACACTTTCATCAGCTATAATAAAGATCTGCGAATAAGGACCATTTCTCTCTGCCACTTGAAAAGATGTCTCTCCCTGCATGTTAAATATGCCCAAGTCAATCTCCAATTGAGAGAGCAATAGCTCTACAGTCTCTTTGGCACGGTCATTGGAGCTTGCCAAGTGAAGAGGTGTTTGCCCTCCATTCGTTTGAGCATTAATAAGTGCTCCAGCTAGAATGAGAGCAGACGCCGCCTCCACCTTATTCCATCGGCAGGCACTGTGAAGGGGCGTCCAGCCATCCGCTGTCTTGGCTTCAATATCTGCCTTCATTGTGATGAGGTAATTCACTACATCAACATGTCCGTTGTAACTTGCGCGATGTAACGGAGTGTATTGATCTTCGTCTCTACCTTCTAAAATGCTTGAGCCGTAACATTGATAGAGTGCATTTAAGGCTTTGAGACTCCCCTTTTCCGCCGCAAGCAGTGCGGCATCCCGCCTTTCTTCTAGACTTAAGTTCTCAAGTCCCTAAGGTTATGTGTGCATGCAAAAAAACAACAACAGATACACATGGAGTTGTGTTTTTCATTTAGTTAGACCCTTGTGATTTGCTATAAAAATATCACAACGTACCAAAACACAACACAACAAACTAGTTGCTATAACTACAGGGAGTTACCCTGCTCGTTATTCTGATAAACTAGAGCTACCAAACACTGCCCATTTGGTTGAGGTGACAAACTTTGGTACTTTAAATTACATGGCATTAAATAAACTAAAAAAAAAATGGTGGAAATAACTACATGGAAATAATAACATTTTACATAATTACCATACTTCGTGACAAAGTTGTACGCAATAAATATGGCAGATAAAACTTAAGACTCCAATGATAGGACCTGAGAACAACAGGGGAAAATATGCACGAATTTTGAATGTACAAATAAGTTAATAGGAAATAGTTCCATAATAGTAACAACCTGGGCCCCTCCCTCCCTCTCCCTAGTCTCGCGTAGCCAGACCCTATACCAACCGTAACTGCTACGCGGGGAAGGAAAGGGGATTCTGGGAACGTACAATACAACGACTTGTTCAGCAGCACCCCAAAAAGGTGCTCCAATTATCACATTCCAACGCTTGTGGTAACCAATGATGTCACGACCATGTCCGGGTAGCAGGTCTCCTATTCATGCTTGTACGTTTATTGCTTGCCAGGAGTGCTTATAAATAGCTTACGAACAACAACTTCACCAGTTTAATGAAATCACACAACGTTCTCACCCTCCCAGATGTGATGTTGACGTCACACAGTATACCGCAAGTTTGCTGGAATGTGATAATTGAGCACCTTTTTGGGGTTCTGCTGAACAAATCGTTGTATTGTACGTTCCCAGAATCCCCTTTCCTTCCCCGCGTAGCGGTTACGGTTGGTAAAGGTTCTGGCTACGCAAGACTCTCCCCCTCCCCGTATGATTGGAGATGTTAGACTTCACCTTTGGCAGTATTTCATCTACGCTTGGAATTTTTCCTTCCTGATGACCATCATTCCAAACCTCAGAATTTATTACAGCCATGGAGTCAAAGGCATCAGGATCATACTGCTGCAAAGGTGTTCCAGAACTTGCTTTAGCATCTTTATCGTACTCTATAGCATACACAGCATATGCATTCACGTGTACAGAGCAGGAACTGGGTTTACCTTTATCTAAACGGTCTTTATGACTAGATAGGGCACTGAAAACATCCTTATCCATTGTACTGTACAGTTTTCCTCCTACTAGGTACGTTGTCAACACTTCTGACGCACCCCGTTGCCGACCCTTTCCAATTATACTAGCTGAATAGAAAAGGGTCGGCAACAATTGTTGCACGCAGCTAGCTACGCCCCCCACTGATTAAGATGTTAGCCCTGGTAAAGCGTTGTTAGCCCTGGTAAAGCGTTGTTAACCGGAGTGTTTTTGTATTGTCTTCAGAGGGGGAGGGACGCCATGGCTGAGAAATGGAAGTATGTGTTGGTTACAGGTGGAGCTGGGTACATTGGCAGCCATACTGTGTTGGAAATGATAGAAGAAGGCGTATATAAGCCAGTAGTAGTCGACAACCTTGCGAACTCGAGCCGAGAATCCCTGAGGAGAGTGGAGAAATTAACCAAGACTACAATTGATTTTTACAAATTCGACCTTCTTGACATTGAGAAACTAAGAGACTTATTTAAGAAGTACAGTTTCTATGGAGTCATTCACTTTGCTGGTCTGAAGTCTGTGGGAGAATCAATGAGGGAACCAGTTCTTTACTACAATGTTAACATAGGCATAGCTGTGAATGTGCTGCAAGTCATGAAAGAGTTCAACATTAAAAATTTTGTTTTTTCTTCCTCGGCAACAGTCTATGGCAAGCCAAATTATCTTCCGATTGATGAGAGCCATCCGGCAGGAAACTGTTCGAATCCATACGGCAAGACCAAGTACTTCATAGAGGAGATTCTCAGGGACATTAGCGCATCGGACGACTCCTGGAACATGATTCTTCTTCGCTATTTCAATCCTGTTGGTGCCCACCCCTCAGGACAGATAGGGGAAGCCCCTGTTGGGATTCCTAATAATCTCATGCCCTATATCTTGCAGGTTTTAGTCGGTAAACGCCCGCAGCTCTATGTGTTTGGAAATGATTATGACACTCCAGATGGTACTGGAGTTAGAGATTACATTCACGTTGTGGATCTCTCCAGAGGACATCTGGCTGCTCTTAAGAAGATGGACAGCAGGTGTGGCTTGAAAGTGTACAACCTCGGCACTGGAAAGGGATACTCTGTGTTGGAACTGGTCAACTCTATGGAAAAGGCATCGGGTAAGAAGGTATCTTACCAGATAGCGGAAAGGAGGGCCGGGGACATTGCACAATGCTATGCCAATCCTGAGCTGGCCTCAGCTGAACTTGGATGGAAATCACAACTAGGAGTGGATGACTTCTGTGCTGACTCTTGGAGATGGCAGAGTACAAATCCAGATGGTTATGCATAATTCATTATTTATGAATGTTAGATTTTTTTTAGAGATAATTCTTTCTTTCTTTCTTTTCTTTTTTTTTGACAAGATGTGCACACTTTGGTGGCAATTTTCAAATATTGGTAAAGTATCATCGAAGATATAACCACTTTCGTATAGGGAGGTACAGAAACGACTGCGAAGCTGGCGCAATCTGGCATAGCTAGACCCTTTACCTATTACTTTCGCTACGACGGAGCTGAGAAAACCACTCTCTATAGTCCAGTGGGAAATTGTACTTTTGATGCAATATTGTGACAGAGTGGACCAAAGCATGAAACTTAGCACAGTGTTTGTTGAAGGTATGTACAGCAATATTAGAAGGGGTGCCATCCAGATATACATTCCTTTACAAAAAATATGTCTTACAAGAAACTTTGGTCAATATAATCGGCGATACCCGCGAATTTTTTTATTTGCGCGCCCAATACAATTATTAGAGCGAAAATAAAAAACGGCGATACTACAGGCAGCTAGACTATTTAATAGAACTAGCTACCCTGATAGCTAGCCAGGTGTAGCAAATTTCAGAGAATTTATTTCAGTAGAATAAAACCATAATATTTCTTGTGGAGCCTAGTGGTTACTGAACTGAATGAGGGTGACTGAACAAGGAACTTTGTATAAACAGATGATACAGAACATGAGATCATTGTGTGGTGGGGCACAACCCCTGGGAATGTTAGTTGGTTTCTGTGACATGTGAGTTGTACTTGGGAGGTGTGAAGGTGTAGTCATAATTGAATTAGTGGCAGTCATTCTGGAGGGGGCCACTAATTAAATTATGACTACACCTTCACACCTCCCAAATACAACTCACATGTCACAGAAACCAACTAACATTCCCAGGGGCTGTGCCCCACCACACAATGATCTCATGTTCTGTATCATCTTTTATACAAAGTTCCTTGTTCAGTCACCCTCATTCAGTTCAGTAACCACTAGAAGGCTCCACAAGAAATATTATGGTTTTATTCTACTGAAATAAATTCTCTGAAACTTGCTACAGTTCTATTAAATAGTTTAGCTGTAATATCAGGTGACTCCTAATCATTAACATTAAAGTCTTAAACCACAAAAATTATAATAAACAATTTATATTGAGCTCTTTTACATAATTAACTGAAATTTCACACTTTAAAAAAATTGTTTTAATTAAACAATTATTTTTTTCCCCCTTCTGATACTGTTATATATGCCAAACTGAACCTGCATACCAAGTTTCATGCTTTGGTCCACTCTGTCACAATAATTTTTCTTATCTGCTGGACTACTATGGATTACTCAGCTGTACCAGATCCCACTGAAGAATTGGACGGTGACTCTGAAGGGGATTCAGTCAGTGCAGCTTTGTTCAGAAATTCTCCATCAGGTCGTTTCAGGCGCTTGGTGGATCGTGTTAAAAAGTCGTGGGTCTTCGAAGAGACTGTGAAGCTACTAAAACTAGATGTTCCACTAGTAGGTTACGTTTTGCTATTTATGTTTCTGTGGGATTGGTTGGTCAAAGAAAGTTTTGTCTTAATGAAAAAATAACAACAAACTTTAGTACTGTTGCTGTTTGAGAAGTATAATTTGGTATAAGGTCTACGTCTTGAGCTAAACTTCTAATGATTTTCTCAAACATGTCTTATCTGCTAGGTGAGAGAATTTAGATATAAATGGCATGAAGTTCACTGTCTATCTGTGAAGTGAGCTCAATTTAAAATATTGAGAACTATTTATAGCAAGTACCCTGGCACACTGGATGTACATACTAACTTTTGCACATTAGGGGTGCAATAGCAGCATAATGCATTGATGCATTGTTATTATCTTCCACTACGTTGTTTGGCTGCATCAGTTTCCTGCTCTGAGCTAAGTCATCTCAGCTCTTCTTATTCTCCTCCTTTCCTCTCTTCAGCTCTCTCTTTGATAGGGAATGTTCTCTATCAGAGTGTTTCAGTCCGTGGACATTCTTCAGCGGACCGAAACATTCTCCATCAAAAAAACAACGGTGCTACATTAAGCTAATCTATAGTCATTAAAGTTTAAGTTAAGATTCATAGCAATGAACCTCTACGATATAGCTTTAATCATCCTCTCCTCGCTGATTTTCCCTGCTTTTAGCTACAATAGTCGTACCCTTTCTTTTCATAGTGATGCTTTACCAACCCAGCTCAGTAACAAGTTATTCAAGAATACACACATTGTCGTTGTTATCGTTGTTGACACACAAATGTATTATTATATAGATTATTAAAAATTTACAGTAGTACAGTAGTTATTAGTCAGTAAGCCACTGTGAGAAGTGCCACCATTTGTGTAATAGTGATACGTCTTCCTTCAGGTGGTCTTGAACGTCTTTATACAGCTGCCATTTTTCATCACTGTGTTGTTTGTGGGTCACTTTAGCAGCAAACCTGAGCTAAATGCCACATGTAAGTTATTTTAGCTATGTTATTTTTAGCAATAATAATGAAATGGCTCTTAACCACTTTGTGGTCACTTGTGTGCTTGGATTGCTTTTTATTTTCCAATATTGCTTGTTTTTCATCTATGTGTTTACTCTTGGCTTTCTCTGAATCTCTACAGTATTAGGAAATACGGTAAGTGGTGGCTACGATAAGTAGCTTACTTGTGTGTGAACACAGCAATTTGATATTATGCTTTTCTTTGTCTAGCTTTTAAATATTAGCGGTGTTTCCATACTCATCGGTATGTTTACGGCAGCAGACACCTTTTGCCCTCAGGTTAGAAGTATGATGCCTTTTGTTATTATTATTGATAGTGTTATTATTATTAGAGCTATGGTTATAAGAATTATAAGCGTGTGGGAGTGATTTTGCAGCAAGGTAAGATCATTAGGAATAATAGTGGTCAACACGTTACATGATGCCAAACATTTAGATAGCATAGCTTACTTCATTCTCAGATGTAGATACTCTCTTATCTTGTCAATGTAGTTCACACTTTGTGTGCTATTTATTGTTCCCTGTTATCCTGCTGCTCTCATAATTCTTTTTTTTTCTAGTCTTCTGTAACATCTTTGTCACCTTTCCTTCCACAGGGCATTATTGTTGTTTTTTTCTAATAAAAAGTTTTAATGTTAAAAAAAACAACTATCGTATTAAATTGATATTTTCACTCCTACGTGTTGCAAAGCTTCAATAATGAGCTTTCGTAAGTCCACTTAAAGGACAAATCCTTCGGTGTAGAATCAAGATGATGCTATTTGATGTGATGCAGGATTATTGATCATGGCGGTGACATGTGTTCTAGTTGTTGTAATATGGCTGAACACTGAGTCTCTCCTCCTCCTCGTAAGGCAGGACCCTTGCGTGGTCAAGTATGTACCATATGTGCTGTAATAAGTCCCTCAATCAACTCTCTTGTTTAGCTATGAGAAAATGCATATTATATTATTATTCATAATGACGATTTATTTTATTTTATTTATTTATATTTTTTTTAGTTGAGTAGACATTATGTTTTTTTTTTTGAGTCTGTTGATTGTGTTACAGTTTTCAATTATTTTTTGTTGGTTATATATTATATATATATATATAATTATGTATGTTATGTGTAGCTTGACTGGCATTTATGCAAAGATCCTTTCACTGGAACTTCCTGTAAGTGCCTTGTTTGATTCATGCAATGTTTTTCTCTTCTTGACATGGCTGTCCCTCTATCTGTTTCAACATGGCTGTCCCTCTATCCAGGGTTTCATTACTTACCTCATGTTGAACAAGTACCTCCAGGCACAGAGTCTGGTAATGGTCTTTACTGCCATAGGTCTCATCAGCAATATTTTCTTGACATTCTTCTGTGCCCTGTTTGTAATTCTGCTGTTGCTTGGGGCCATGTAAGTGCCGAGTGAAATAGGATGGACATTTGGAGTGACTGGTATTAGCTAAATAAGTATCTACCATTCTTAAATACAATAGGCCTTTAAATTACTTGAAATATCTGTGACGAATGGGCCATATTATAGTAAATCTGGATTATAGCTACATGTATATATGTAATAACAAGTTTTTAGCCAAAAATGACAATCATATTATTATATATATAATATATATATTAATCACATATATACATAGATATAGTGCATATACTATGGTGAACACATTATTTAGTAATACACTTTGGGCTATTTTTCTTTGCAGAGGTGCTGCTATCTCTCTGGTATTAGCAACTTCAATAAACCCAATCATCCTGTTGGTGTACGTGAAATGACGCAAGCTGCACATTCACACTTGGGGTGGGTGGAGCTTCGAGTCTCTAACTGAATGGTGGCAGTTTGTGCGCCTGGAATTGCCAGGGGTTCTATCGTTAGCGTTCGGTTGGTGGTCGTTTGAGATCAGTACTCTAGTTGCGGGGTCTGTCGATACCACACAACTCACCATCAGTTCCACTGTCCTACAAATAGTTGCTATTTATTTCATGGTAAGTGTGGAAACAGGAGTCAAAAGAATAGATCGTTTATCATATTGTTTGTAAAAATCAAGAGTCATGCGATGAGCCCTGTAGGCATGTGTGTGTGTGTGTGTGCTTGTGCGTAGTACATGCATGTGTTTGTTTGTACACACATGATTGTTGTACATGTGTACTTGTTGTGATGTGATGAACTGTGTATGACTCTTTGCATTGTTGATGCTTTCTTTTACTCTTGTGAAAGTAATGTGGAAATCTCTAAACAAGCTTCAGTATAACAGCTGCCATTCATTCAAGTCTTGCTATCTCTTATTGAACATACATAATGGCCTCCTCAGATACCCACTGGCTCATTGTTAGTCTTTATAAGTATGCAGCAAAATTCAATAGCTGCCATAGTGCACAATGTTGATTTGATTAAGCTGAAGCAAGCATCCATCCACACAGTGGCTCTTGATGTACGAACTTCAGTTAATTGTGAATGCAGTAGCATAGGGTATATTTATCCTTTCTTATAATTCCTCTACCACTTGGTCTAGTTACATCATTCGCTTACTTTTTGCTGGCCCATGTACGTATTCATGAATACTTTGTTGTCTTACTGACGGTACTTCAACCAACCCGTTATTGATGATGTTTTACCAGTGGGGCTAAGCTAATGAATTATTCATGAATGCACACACTGCCATTGTTGTTACTGACACACAAGCATAGCTAAAATGTTAAGAAAAGGAAATATTAATATTATGATAATATTATTATGGAGTGATCATTCTCATTTCCCCTTTAAAAAGCCGATATTATTCTAGAATTATTCCAGTATGCAATTTCATGTCTATTATTCCAGAAAAAATTGCCACAGAGTCTCTGAAAGGTAGCTGTTTTTCCCCCCCCCCCCCGTCATTGTCAAACGCTGTTTCCTCCACTTTTCACCTCCTTATAGCTAATGGCTCACATTCCTGGGCTAGCTAGCTCACCATTTTGTGCTGAAAGTGCATAAGTAGTTGGATTTCATTTAACCAGCTATCACTTGACAACCATATAATGCTATGGCAATAAGCATAAGGAAGTAAACATTTTAATAGGTGTAGTTTAGTTCCAAGTGCCGTGGGGACCCCCTAGTCCAAATCCTCTCCCAACACCCCTGGGACCTCTAATAATGCAACAAATAAGCTAACATCAAAAATAACTTTCAAAACAAAACCATCAGATTATTAATCAAAATAAATAATTGGATTCTTTTCATAAATAAATAACTGAATTAAAAAAAGGAAGAAGAAAAGTTTTATTAGTAGATAAAAATTTAACCCAATGCCATGGGAGTAGGCATTAATTCACACATACAATCACTAGTTTCCATGGTAGTGTTGACATATGCAGATGAAGATGTCGGCCAAATTACAACAGTTGAAGATTCAGTGGTAAAATTGTCAAATGACTGATGAACATCGATAGACAAATTAAGGCAGATGGAGGAACAGTTCAAAGACTCTTCTAAGTCGCATCCTGTGGGATTATGGCGAAAAATACCTGCGAGAACAGCTCCCACTGCTAATAAGACTATACATATTAATAAAATGACTACTTTGCTGAGCACTATGCTAGTCCTAGTCTGACAGAACCTCGTGCTCAAGTTGTAGACTTTGGTGCGAGTGCTAACTATGGCGTCTTCAAAATTCAAACTGTCACCTGTCCCTGAGTTGTCATCATCTTCCTCTTCATCGTGAGAGATTAAATGTGAAGTGTCATCACAAGATACATCAACGCCGCTTTCTCTACGGTCATCTTGGTCCCAGTTTTCCACCAGTGGAGTTCTGGGTATTTCTTCCATTTCGACCGCTTCTAGCTTCTTGCATTTAGATTGATGCAACCATAAATCTTGTTTGTGGGAGTTGCTGACAAATGTTACCACTGCTGGAGCCACCGTATGGATTTCTTTTCCTGATTTATCACTGTTGAGAAGCACAGTCGACAAATTACTGTCATCTGCATCATCTCGTCCCAGTGAATTATTATCAACTTCTTCTTTATTTATTCCAGAATCTTGTGTTTCCAAAGAGGAAGAACGAGACTTGACATTGCTTATAGAGTCCGAAATGTATTCACCGCCACTGCTTGCATTTTTGATGGCCTTTTAATATGAACCACAAATAAACAATAACAACAACAAAAACAAACCGCAACCAAATCATAATTCTAAACTGTACCTTTTCTGATTCTTTTTTCCAGTTCGTTTTGAATAACAATACCAACAAAGTGGTTGTCTGAGCAAACAAACAATATCTATTGATCAATTACAAAACAATAACATTTTTATAAATAATGACCTGAATTAAGTCGGCCACACTAAGTCCAAGCCAGATGCCTTTAGCCTTCATGTCCGCTGCCAGAGCCAGACTGATGCCCAGTGGAAGACCCACAATGTAGTAGGAGCAGAAATTAATTATAGCGAGGACAGCCTGGCGACCCGTGGCTCGCATTACACCTGATATTACACCCTGTCAGGAATAAAACAAAAAACAAAACAAGAACAACAACAAAAACACTTTCAATCATATGAAAACAAGTGGATGATACTGAGAGTAAATTATGGCTCTACAGATCTGATTAATTTATGGCTAACACTACAAAAATAAGCAGAGGTAACAGATCACTCTTAACAGTATTCTACTCACCTGAATCTGATCCAAAAATATTATCCCAATTGCAGTTGTCATGGTATCTCCAACGCCAGCTACCACCTCTCTAATATTACAATTAATTACACATCATTAATTAAATAAGTAATCAATAGAAATGTATACAAGTAGAACTAGGTTTAGGGTTGCTATGAAAGTGAAAGACATATTGAGAAACTGGAAGAATTGAATGAATTGCAGCATATATCTATAAGTACTGACCGAAAACAGTTTACATCAGCACTTACTGCCGTCTGTTGAAATTAATATCACACACACACGCACAAACATATTATGGTTTTGAAAAGATTGCCAATTGCACATTTTCTCTCTCTCTCTTTGTGTGTGTGTGTGTGTGTGTGTGTGTGTGTGTGTGTGTGTGTGCAGACTGATATACCAACAACAGAGGAAAGTTTCTTGAGATGAAAATTTCTAAACTGCTACTAAAGTGATGAAGGATTTGCTACTTACTAAGAATGCAATTGCTGAACTTACGGATCAGATATGAATACGAGTCCAATGTGGTTTCTGCCAGCTAGTGTAGCCACAGACAATACAGCAGCAAAAATAGCTGCAAATATAGCAATAAATAATAATAGCCATACAACTACCACTACTATTACTACTGCTACTATTACTACTACTACTACTTTTTTTTTTTTTGGGAAAAAGGCAGATAGTGAAGAATAGAAAAGAAAATATCTGGATGAAAAACAACAAAGAAAAGGTTCAGGTGCACAGATGTGCAGAGTCAATCTTGGCCTCTGCGTGTACAACACTTAGGCCAGCACTAGGCTTCACAGGATGACCGTTGCAGGACCGAGCACCTCTCAAGGACTGAATTGCAGAACGTAGCAGTGAGAAGGAAATTTTACATCTGAGCCAGGCCAATGTACTGGAAGAAGCCTCATCCCATTTCTCTGCAAGACGAGAAGCCAGGCGTTTATAAAAGTGAGTAGCTTCAACAGCCATGCTACCAGAAGCTGATAGAACAATAGGTGTAAATTGGCTTTCTCAATCTCTCGGACTCTCTGCTCATATGCTCTCTTCTTAGACTTCTCATGTGTCTTGTAGCAGGCTGACAGTGACTGGTTGGAGTTGGAGGGGGCATGTGGATTGAAGATACGCACATCTAGAAAGGTCCGCTCACGTCTTCCCCCCCAGAAGCCATTAGCAGCAATATCGAGTCTAGCACCCTCATCACAAATTGCAGTTTTGCCCTTCAGGACTTCTCCAGAGAGTGGCTGTAATTTTGGTTCAATACATACATCACTACATACTTCTGTCAAGAGATTTTCTGTCAGATCACGGATTTCATTGTGTCTGATTTACGGGAATCCACCCTTCGGACAATAAAGAGCATGATCAATGGAAAGTTTGGAGCCACAAACACAGTTTGATGGAAGGCGCTGAGGAGACCAGCTGTATCTCAAAGCCAGCGCATCATAGAAAGCACTCTTATGTAAGCTCCATGGCTCTCTGTAAGTCACTGAACAAAGTTTTTCTAAGGTCTGAAGCTCGCTTTTGGAGACAATCTCTCTTTGCTGACATTCTCTCTTTGCTGATTTGACCTCTAATTTGGCTGATATTTGGTCCAAATGAATTTGATATGAATAGTCATTATCTCCTGATAAGATAGCTGATGTTAAGGGACTTGTGATCTTCTGTGACGCTGTGAAAGGTAATCGTCCAGTCACTGCAGGTATCAAAGTGGATCGAAGAGAATCCTCAAGAATTTGAAGATCTAGGCCTGGAACCACTCTAGATAGGAACACCCATTTGCTTGAAAAACCATGTGTGAGCGCTGCATAGGCCGCATGAGGATGGGCGGTGGCTACTTTAGACAATGCAACAATACCTTTATTCCAATCTTCAATCTTGGCCTCAACAAAATTCCTTCTGTATTGGATTGATCCAAGAGGAGTTCCTAGGTGAGGCCTTCCTTCAGTGGTAATTCTCACACTGGTCTCATCAAATGCGTCAACTGCACTTTGGTAGTGTTCAGGCTTAACTACTAACCAAGTCTTCTTGGCATTGACAAAGTAGCCAAAGTTTGCTCCATGAGAGATGGTATCATTCCACCCGTGACGAAGATTAGCTAGTTTTACCAACAGCAGCCACATCATCAGCATACCAGACCTGTTTGACTTCAGAGAACAACTTATCAATGAGTGGAATTGTAGCAATAGAGTACATCGGCATTGCCAAAGGATCTCCTTGTGTTGTACCTTCTCTTGATAGAAGCCTATCACCGTCCACAAAAGGTCAGTTGGTACTCTATAGCAGTTAGTCAGGATGTTTCCTAGAGAGGGACACAGTTTCCTCACATTCTGTAAGGCCACAGCTCTGTTAAGAGAGTTAAATGCATTAGCTGCATCAACCAGCAATGCAGCCTCTGCATTATTGCCTTCAAATGCTCTCCTGATTGAGTGAACTCCTGCTTCAATGCCTGAAGTTTGTCCACCACAAAGTTGCCTGGTCCCTGTTACTTCCTGAACGTCATCCCCAACAACTGACAAGACAGCCTTTGCAATGATTCGTCTAGATAACTCTCCAATACCTATAGGGCGTACACCTGGGTTCTTGTCGAGGGCAATAAGCCTTGATGCCAATATTGGTGAGATGGTTTTGGGGTCTACAAGACATGTGCAGAGACGCCTAGCAGTTGCAGCAACAGACTCACAGAGGTCCTGTGAAGCACGTCCAAAGGAACAGCACAGCCGTCTCCATCCTGCTGCATCAACACCTGATGGACCAGCGGCCCTGGCCCCTTCTGTGCGTAAAGCCATTGACTTTTTGCGCTGAGCATCAATAGAATAAAAAACCACATGATGTACAGGTTCAGGATCTTTATCCACAATAGCTTCAAGTGTGGCAGGCTGACTAGGCGGATGTTTGTCTTCAAGGATCTCACACACTGACCTGCTTGTACCATCCATATAGATTCTCTCGTCTAGATGAAAAGGTTTACCAATCCCCTCATTGGAAAGGAGCTGAAGTGCAGACTTTGTTTTGCCTTTGGACATTAACTTGGCAAATTGTCTTCCACACTGATCCTCAGGCTGCTGTTTGTGTTCACCTCTGCGAAATCTGGCCTGTATGGCTCTCCCCTCTTTCACAAGCTCAGACAAATGTCCTTCAAGCCAGGAGTGAGTATAGGCAAGACTGTTGCTGCCATCATTGACACAGCCTCAAGGGCAGAGGCTGCCGCAAAGGCTTTGAATAGTCTGCTAAGCTCTCCAACAAAGGCAGACCCAACAGTCCCTGATGGAATGAAAAAAAGGTTGGGACTCCAGTGTATAACCTCAACATAAGCATCATCAAGCAGTCTCATAAGCATTATGAATACCCCAAGAGAAAACTGGAGCAGCTTGGTAGTTTGGGAGAGCGATATCAGGAGAGTTAGTTGCTGAAGGAGGTGTGGAATTGGCAACAACAGGAGTTGTACGAACAGGACTGACCATGGAGCTTGTGATCTCTTTGAGATCTGTCTAGTCAAACTACAAAGACTACACTCTATAAGTAATCTGTACTATATCTTTCAAAGGCACCTGGCAGCTAACTACAAGTTTGGCAGCACATCTACAATAGTTACCATGTGTTAGGTAAAGGGTCTACATTACTACTCAAGAACTGGAAGAATTGAATGAATTGCAGCATGTCTACTACTGCTGCCACTACTACTACTGCTACTGCTACTATTGGTACTACTGCTACTACTCCTGCTATTGGTACTACTACTACTGCTACTACTACTGCTACTATTACTGCTGCTATTACTACTGCTGCTACTACTGCTATTGGTACTACTACTACTGCTATTGGTACTATTACTACTACTACTGCTATTGGTACTACTACTACTGCTACTACTACTGCTACTATTACTGCTGCTATTACTACTGCTGCTACTACTACTGCTATTGGTACTACTACTACTGCTATTGGTACTATTACTACTACTACTGCTATTGGTACTACTACTACTGCTACTACTACTACTACTACTGATTGGTACTACTACTGCTGCTACTACTGTTGCTGCTACTACTACTACTACTACTACTACTAAGGATGATAACAATAACAGCAAGTCATTTTCTGGCCTCATAAGCATACAGACGATGTTATGCATAAAAGTGTTGGGGGCTTATATCCAAGTATTCATTTAATTTCTGGCGGGAAATATTCACTATAGCAAGTGAGCACGGCTTGGATGTGAATATAGTGTGTGAGTGTGTTTGTGTGTGCACATGCTTTTAATAATACGTACAAATAAACTGCACAAAATAGAAAAAATGTTCAGGAAAGCCTTTGGTAAGCGACACATTACAGTACATGTACTACACGAAAAGTCTTAAAAAAAAGAACAGAAAAAAAAGAAAGAATAACAATCAATACAGAATTACTCAACATTGAATATCTTACTCTGTAGAGTGAGGGCCACATAAGAAGCTCTTTTAGCAGAGACGATGTTGCCAGCACCCAATTCATTACCAACACGTACGGTGACTGACTGCGCCATGCCCAGAGGAGCCTGGAAAGAGAGAGGGAGAGGACTTGTGAATTACTATTACATTAACCACAATACTGTAAGGGCAGAAGATTGGCAGAACTTATTGATAATTGTGACAAACGCTGGTTAAATACTATTATTATTAGCTCCTCCTCTCCCAATACTTAAAAAAAAACTCACACAAGCAAAAAAATGCCTTCTTTTTAAATAAAAACTACAACTATGTACATGTACGTCCAACAAAAACCTTAGTTTTTTTAAAACTAAAAATTCTACAAAAAAAACTTAAGCACATCGGGACAGAACTGTTTATTACGCTATAAAGTACTACAACGACACTACATGCAAACACTCTCCTACAAAACTAGCAAAACACTTTGCAGTAGATGAAGTAATTATCTCAACTGACTGGACAGTTAAACTAATACACATGTAAAAGGCATTAAGTTTTAAAGCTGAGTTCAAGGAGCTAGAGAAACTTGTTTACCACATCATGACCAATGATAAACTTGCCATGAAATAGATGGTTGCTAACTGCAAGATGGTGGAACTGATGGTGAGTTGTGTGGTGCTGATGGATCCTGCCACTAGAGTACTGATCTCAAATGACCACCACTCAAATGCCAGCGCCAAGAACCCTGGCACCCCCAGACGCACAAACTGCCACCACTCCGTCAAACACTCGAAGCTCCACCCACCCCAGGTCTGGACGTACAGTTTGCGCCACTTAATGTATGCCAGTAAAATGAATGGGTTCACTGTTGTGGCTAACGCCAGTGACAATGAAGCCCCCCTGTAGAATAAACACAGTACACAAAATACTAAATATGTATAATACTAGTGATGTGCTTGAGCACAAATGGCGAGCGAGCCTAAAGACTATACTATTTTTATATGAATAATTTTGACTTCTAACACTGAAACTACTGAAAATAAGGTCCAGTTTTTAAATTTCGCATACACGGTAAAGGGATTTCAGTGCCATAGTAACAACTCTGCAACTGCTTGAATTGAAGGAAAAAAACAACAACAAAACAATACACGTTATTTAAAAGTTTTCTTTGTGATATTCTTTAGCTAAGTAGTGGTTGTAACACACAATGCCTTGACACAACTGGACATGCACCTACACAGACTTACCTTCGCAGTAGTATAGGAGGACAATGTATTTTCAAGTAAATACTGTTGCGCACGGCTTATAACCATGACAAAGAGCGCATTGACTTACCACCACCACTAACTCGAATAGAAATGGAAGTCCCTTAAGTTTTCAAGTTCGAACTGCACCCGCAAAAGAATTCAAAACGGTAAACAATTCAATTTCTAGGGTGATACGTATACTGATCGATAAACCAGAGGATTCTGTTTAGTGCAATTTGGACGGGGTCGACAACCGAACTAACACAAAAACGCGAGGGTCAAAGTACAAAAATGCCTTACGTACGTCCATACATATATACAAATAAATAAATAAATAAACAAACATCCCCGATTTTCGATTGTGTTACCCCTGTAAGTGTCTCGCTCGCTACGCTCGCTCGCCAACAATATCACTTCCTTTATGGAATATGATGATCTGTCCAAGTTGAAGTTGGCCGGACTTAAAACTTATAGGTTCACGTGACTAAGTTGCTTCCAAAGTTTTCTACTTTAAGTGCATTCTCGATTCATTGAGCTTACGGTTGTGCCAATTCAAGGACAGACTATAGATGTGTAATGTTTTCACGTATCATTTTTACAAGTCTCTGAGATGTCCATTACACACAGCCTAATTGAATGCCTTGACAGACTTTCCACTCACATGGCGTCTAACTTCAGAACTACAATAAACAGAGCACAGAAGATCACCAGGCAGACGTTGCTGATGAATCCTATCCCTATGAAGACCAGTACCAGACTCTGCGCCTGCAGATATTTGGTTAGCATGGTGTACACCAGGAGAGCCTGTATGTACACATATAATGGAACTATGGCAACTTGTGTGTTTATATCATTGGTGACCACTTACCGGTAGCGATAATGTATAAATCATGGCATATTTAGCAGTTACACTGTGACAAAACAAAACAAATCAAAATAATAAACGAACAATCTTGGGCTAATAATGGCTATGACGGCAAGTGAGTAAGATTAAATGTACTGAGTTACATGTATGACAGCCTATAAGGTTACTAAAATGGTGTGAATTTACCATTTCAAGCAAATTAAATTTGATAAAGTTCAGCTGCTTATTAGTAAAGACTTTGCAAAGCATAAACTAAACCCATATATTGTTCTCTATGAATATGTTTAACTTTATGAGAACTGGTGTGACTGGGCTGAAAGATGGTAAAGAAGTGGCTACATGTAGGAAGCACACAAGTTAGTGAAGAATTAAAGGATTTAAAGAAGGATACAAAGGAAAAAAAATGGTTAAAATTACAGCACGTTGGTATCACAAGTTAATAAAGTGCTCCACCCCTTTCCTTACTCAGCCACGCAGGGATCCTGTTTAACGAGCAAAAGAAGAGGTTCGGCGTTGAGACAGATCATTCCTACCGGCACACACGCCACAGACAAGATCAGTATTCCTGCAAACAATTACCAGTTCAGTAACCATGTACAATGTTAGTGGTCTTCAGCTTCAGACATGCATGTACAGTTACTATGTATATAATTATAGAAAAATAATGACAAAATTACATTTTATATTAGCACAATGCCATAGCAGTTAGCATCATCAAAAAAGGAGGGAAACAACAACAACAAAAAAAAATTTAGACTCAAAAGAAACTACAAGCAAAAACATCAACAAACCTCGTTGCAAAATTATTCCGACTCGTTTGTAATTTTTGTAACCATAGCTCTGAGAAGAGTAAATAATAAAAAACAACAACAAAAAACAACAACAAAACATTAACACCGTACACTTAACTTTCATGGCAATCATTACCTGAGGACAGAGTGTATCTGCTGCCAGTGCTATGCCCACAATCAGTGACACGCCAGTGATGTTCAGACACTACAAACAAACAAAAAGATTGAAGGTAAGTGTCTTTCCTCTGCAACTTTGTTCCTCTCTGGGGCATGTGGTTTTAGTTTTTAGAAAGTCTCACTTGTTCAATTATTTTGTTAGAACACATGGACCACACCAAATGTGAACATACTGCACATGATTGAACCAAGTTATAACAAAACAAAACAAAACAAAAAAGAATAAAAAAGAAGAAAAAACAAAAACAAAACAAAAAAACAGCAACAACAACAAAAAAACAAAAAAAAACAAAAAACAAAAAAGGTAAAAGATGAACAAATTCCTGACAAGCTGAAATTGTATTTTTAAGTTCAGTTTTAGTCACCTCCTAAATCTTATTACGTGTCTATACTAACCGTGTTTCCCAGGACTTTTCAATCCAGAAATCATGCATGAATGAACAACAACAACAACGAGAATAACAATAAAAAAAAATTGTAGGTAAGATATAGTTTAACTCACGGGTTGCATCAAGTTGAACTTTGCTACTGAAGTGACCCACAAATAGCAGAGCAATGAAGAATGGGAGTTGGACGAAGACATTCGTAACAAACTGAGTGGAATTTGTGAACAAAACATCGATAGAAAAATAAACAACAACAACCAAAATCAAAACAACAAAGCCATTGTATTTTTTTCTGGACTATTCCTCAATTGAAATAGCCAATGGCTTCGTACAGAAGCCTGAAATAATGAAGATATTTCACTCCTCACCCACAATAAAATTGTTGTAGCATACACACTGGTAATAATAATGACTTGATGGGGCTTTCCCACAGCATAGAGGACAAATGAAGCTACAGAGATATATACTCAAGGACTTAGTACCTTCAATAGTACTTTCAGTCCTTGGTCTGGGTACTGTATGAATCCAGGCAGCATCAACAGCTTCTTCCTCCATCATAGACACACCACCATTCTTGTGGTTCTGATCTACGATGATGCACACTTGTCCCCATTATAATCGTCAGCTAATAAAACTGGGCTCTCCTTTAAGATGCATACTACGATATAATATATTTAGAACTTTGCTGCAGGTGACTAGACTGTGTTGGCTACCAAAAAATGGCATTCTTTTTGTCCAAGAAACTATTGCAATGTTTGTACACAATGGACGGAGTAGATGGCACTCTACAAAATCTTTCGTACACATTTTCAAGACAATCTGAGACTTCAGATTAATGAGAGATATATAAATGAAGGTTTATAATACAGCATTTAATTATTTATTAATCCCATCCCCCCCCCCCCCCCCCCCCATTATAAATCAGGTTTATAGTCCAATCATTTTATAGTTTACCCTTACCCCGTTTATTAATTTTTCCAGGAATTTTGAACAGGTAAAATCAACATCACAAATTGATATATATCTGGACTTATTTTCATAAACTCCCTAACAAATATATGTAACAGAAAGTTGTGGACCTAATGAATGTGATGTGGTTTTGGTTCCCTAGCAACTAAGTACCAAAGTTTTACATGTGGTTTTTTCCTTTGTTTGAAATTTTAACCCAACTTTCATGAAAAACAATCTATTCTCTTTTCTTTTTCAATCATATATATATATTTATATATGTGAATAAAGTATTTTAATGCATACAACAAGGTTAGAGAACAATAAAATCCAACTGTATACAGGTAAATAAGTGGATCCAACAAATAACAGTACTGTGGTAGAATGGCCCAGCCACTCCCCCACACTTTGAACACCCACTCATATTATCACTCAGTTAGTTTATTATTAGCATGCATCAGTTACTTGTTTGTACTTATTCCCACGCACTGGTCATTCACTCAGAACAAGTCATTCCCCAGCACTGGTCATTCACTCAGAACAAGTCATTCCCAAGCACTGGTCATTCACTCAGAACAAGTCATTCCCAAGCACTGGTCATTCACTCAGAACAAGTCATTCCCAAGCACTGGTCATTCACTCAGAACAAGTCATTCCCAAGCACTGGTCATTCACTTAGAACATTTCATTCCCATGCATCACCCTCATACATCACATATTTATATCTCTCCATCAGTGTTGTGGTAATTGCAATTGGTAATTGTAATTAACTGTAATCATTACACCATCTGCAGTAATTGTAATTGTAATTGCATACCTGTAATTGGCAAGTAGTTGGGGTCAAAGACCACTTTGGTAAAGGGTCAGTTCTAAAGCACATGGCTGAATTAAAACAAAATTACAAACTTTGTGGGCCCTATTACATGACCACTTATCCTGAGGAAGAGATGTGATGTAATTGTATGTAATTGCTAACAGATTTGTTGTAATTAGTTCTTAAAGGTGTAATAGTCCAGCTGATATGTGAAAAATCGTGGGTTTTGTGATTAAAGCGCCAAATTTTGCATGCAAATATAGACCATTATAGAGATGAATTTAGGCTATAGGGACATTCATGATTTGACCTTTCTTGACCTTTAGGTGCTAATTAAGGCATAAAAATTAATACGATAATAGTAGTTTTTAAAATATTCAGTCAAAACCTATCATGTTTGGTATCAAATGAAAGCATACATATACGAGGAATATTATAAAATTTGAATGAAAGTCGTATCTGTTTCAAATCAAAAGTTATGGCCATTTGAGTGACCACATTAAAAAGCCTTTGACGATTAAAGCATGTAAATTGATACACTGCCTGTAATACAATTATCACCTCATTTCCAAAATGGCCAATAATATAATATTTGATAAAATATGTTTATGTTAAATTAAGTTCATCATAGGATTAGAACAATTAAGTTATTGTGCTTGATATTTTGTAACAATTTTAAATGCCGTTCTATGTTATGCCTAATAGTGCTGGTAGCCTGAGTAGCTGTGCAATCGAGAGGATTGGTTGGGGGACTTCTGATAGCGTCGATTGTGCTTCAATACTTGGTCCATTCAACACCTTAGCAACTAGCTCCAAGAGAGATACTGGTACAGAATCTTGCTGACAAGCAGTTTCAAAAGAACCATTGAACTTGTTGACCATTTTGAACATATCTCTCCTGACGATGTTGGCAGTTCTAGCTAGATGAGCAGCATCATTGTCTGCATCATGCTCACATGCCTTTCTTATAGCAGACCCAACATCTGCATCGGAAACCAAGACAGTATCTCGCCCTTGTTTAAGAGCTTTCATGTCTGGAAAGTACCCCAATATTCGATTTTTGAGGTCGGTGGAGTGGATGCGGCCTTCTACCTTAGTCCCAAGTTGTTGTAGTCTAGTACCGTATAGGTTTGCCAGGTCAGTGAGTTTAAAGACAGGTGCCACTAGATTATCCAGGCTAACATCTTCAATGTAGGATACTAGTTCAGCTAGTGCAATGCCATGATTTATGGCATCTGAATCAGTTTTTTCAGATAATTTTGTTTCCCTTGCTCTATTATATAATGAAACCAGGCACTTAGGATGGACGCCTCACGAATTGCTCTTCCTCAAACCTACTCCTTTCATTTCAACTTTGAAGAACTTCTGGTTGAGTGATTCCAATGCAAATATCAACTTGCCCCAGTTTATTCAGGAATTAGCTACCCAAGCTGCTTGTATTAACACACTAGTTAGGGAGTCCCTTAGCTCCAAGGTAGCCAAGTCCAGGCTTTCCAAGGAGGAGTCAGCACTTTCCAGGTTGAAAGTTGGTAGTGTTGTGCTCAGGCGGGTGCCAGGCCTCAATAAATGCTTGGAATCCAGCTGGGATGGTCCTTTCACAATCACTAAGCTCATTCATCCGGTAAACTGTCAGATTAGAGATGTTGAGAAAAAGTCCAAACCCGTCGTTGTACATGTGTCAAAGTTGAAACCAGTATCAGATCAGTCTATTTTTAGAGTTGTTTCCGTTGTCGATGATCCCATTGAGGATGTTAGTAGTGAGGAACCTATTGCTCTGTCAGCTGACCAGCAAAGGCAGCTTGAAGCAACTTTAGAGAAGTTCCCCTCTGTCTTCGCTGACAAACCAGGTCTTACCAATGCAGCAACACATTCTATTAGACTTGTCAGCCCCACCCCAGTGTGGACGTCTCAGTATACGGTGCCCATATCTTATCAGGAGGCATTCAGGAAAGAATTACAGAGTTTGTTAGACTTGGGCATTATCGAGCCTTCCTCTTCCTCATGGTCCAGCTCACCATTACCTGTGAGGAAGAAGGACGGGGGTATCCGTATTGTGGTTGACTTTCGTAAGCTAAATGCTATTACAGAACTGGAACCTTTCATGATGCCCACAGTTGATCATGTGATTGCCCAGTTAGGCACTGCTAAGTTCCTTTCTAAGCTGGACCTACTGAAGGGGTTCCATCAGGTCCCCCTGACAGAGGAACCCAAGCCGTTGACTGCATTCTCGTGTGTGCTTGGTAAATTTCACTATCGTGTCATGCCATTTGGTCTTAGGAATGCTCCGGCAACTTTTCAATTGTTGATGCAGCGTGTGCTATTAGGACTTGAATCATTTTGCCTGGCTTACATAGATATCATTATTTATTCCATCACATTTCACGACCATATTGGTCACATTCACAGTGTTCTTGAGAGATTGGCAGGTGCTAACCTGACCGTGAAGAAGTCTAAATGCAATTGGGTTTTTAGCTCATTCGAATTTTTGGGATTTCGTGTTGGCGTTGGATTCCATCTGCTCGTGTTTCTAAGTTGAAATCATTCCTCAGGCCCACCACTAAATCTCAACTCCGATCCTTCTTGGGTTTGTGCAACTTTTATGCTCGTTTTGTACCTCATTTTTCATCTCTTATGTGTCCACTTTATGATCTGTTAAAACGAACGACCCCCGACAAATTATTCTGGAGTGACGACCATGACGTTTCATTTCGATCTGTACTCATGGCCATTGCCAACCATTCATCTTTAGTCATTCCTAGTGTTACGGAGGCACGGTGTGTGTTCTCCGATGCCTCTACCAGGGGTGTCGGAGGTTGTTTATGTGTTTGCAGGGATGATCAGTGGATGCCTTGTGCCTTTTTCTCCCGTCGTTTGTTGCCTTGTGAGACCAAATTCTCGGCCACCGAGTTGGAGGCCCTTGCTCTACTTGAAACGGTGGAATGTTTCAAGATGTACTTGGTGGGTCATGATTTTGTAGCATATACAGATCACCAGGCGCTACTGGGTTTTTTGGAGGGAGTCCCATCTTCCACGAAACTCACCCGCTGGAAGCTGAAGCTCGCGGAGTACGCCATGGATGTGAGATACATCAAGGGTATCAATAATCCAATTGCAGATGCCATGTCCAGGCAGGGATGGCCTGTGATTCAGGATGATGCTTCTTCTGTATGAACATTTCAGTGAACTTTATGAACTTTGTTGTTTCCTGGTCGTCCCATTCTCTCAGATTTTCTCTATACTCCCACCTTTTCGATGGTGGGGAGGTGTGGTAGAATGGCCCAGCCACTCCCCCACACTTCGAACACCCACTCACATTATCACTCAGTTAATTATTAGCATGCATCAGTTACTTGTTTGTACTTATTCCCACGCACTGGTCATTCACTCAGAACAAGTCATTCCCACGCACTGGTCATTCACTCGGAACAAGTCATTCCCACGCACTGGTCATTCACTTAGAACAATTCATCCCCAAGCATCACCCTCATACATCACATATTTATATCTCTCCATGCATTGGGCATGCTCAGGAGGGTTCTCTATATATTGGCCTTCCTGTGCTTGCTTCTTTTGAGTTGTACTATCGTGCCTTAACCAACATTCATTTTTGATAGAATTAAACTAAACCTCTGTCAACTTGGGTTTGGGCGCCTTAATAAGCTTTGGCCTTGCAACTCTGGTGGCAGCGTACCTCTGGCCCTTTCCCTGCTATCTTAGCCGCCAGCCTTGCTACCACAAGTACGACATTCAATTCTAATAAACTGGATCAAACCTTCCCTTGCTTGCTGCTCTCATACTTCTAGCAAGTTTGCCCTTCCTACTAATACCCGTAAGAGGTAGACTTCCATTCCTACTGGACTTAGTACTGCTGGATTATACAGGCTTCCCTGAGGCTTCATCATCACTTTCTACAGCTCTAACCCTAAGGAAAACGGCTGCATTGGTAGCAAACTATCTGTCCTTACTTTGTTCTTCCCTAAATCGGCTAAAATTGCTGTTCTCCAGAAGCTCAGTAGCGGTTTTTTTTACTACCGTATCACGCATAGGTACAAGAATGGAAAGGAAGTGGTCTATATGATAGTAATGGGGCTGGGAAAAGCGTGAAGGAAGATTAATGCCTGTCCGTCAGTATACAGACCGCTGCACTTTGAGGTGTACATGCTGGATACATAATGTTAAGTGGACTCCTGCGTGTGGGAACTGCAGAGGATCCGACAGTCTTGCTTTCAATGAATGAACTTTCTGATTAGAAACATTTTTATTCTATTTGCTTCTCCATTTCAGTATAACAAATATTTACAATTTAACATTAACAGGGCTTCAGTCACAACTGAATGGCTAGATTTAACTAAAAAGTGAGTTAAAGTTAAGTTCAATTTTCTATACTTTCCCCTCAAGGGATTTTTTAGGACTTTTAGTACGTCATAGAGGACACTTTTCGGCACTAGAGAGCATTAAAATGTTTGTGTTGCTATTTGTTTAGATCAAACCCCTTATTTTCATAAAATGACTGGACTATTATCAATGTGCACTATACACGGGTGTTTCAATCCCATTGAAAACGCGGCACTTAGACACACCCCCAAAAATATTTTCCCCAGTGTCAATTTCCCTAGCAACTACCCTAGCAACCATTTGCCTGTGCAATAAGAATTCTATTTTTAAGCTCAATTAACACTTACCGCACCTGGGTTAGGGGGGAAAAACCAAGCCTTTGAGTCATCAGGCTTTTTAAAAAAAAAAAAGGTCAAAAAATATTCGCTACCACCGCCGCTATTGGCGCCGCCAGTACCAGCAATTAAGCGGGCGGTAACAGTTCACTGGAACTTCTAGGAGAAACAGAAGTTAGTGCAGAGTGTGCAGCAACTCTTATTGAGTCTAGAGAGTCTGTATTGGTGTGGCTTCGATTTTTTTTTTGAAAGTTATGGTGCTGCAGACAGATGAGGTTTATAACGATGAATAAGGTAACATACTTAGGGATAATTAGCTAGCTATGGTTGTTCTATGAGATGTGAATTAAAACAAGCTTAAAATGATGCCTATGCTGTAGCTGTGTCTACAGTATGCTTCTTCCTCTTCTTGATTGGAGGTCTCAGGGAAGTCAGGGATGGAGCTGACTCAAGTGTTTGCTTCTTGAAAATGTACTTGAGCCTGTCCACTTCATTCGAAATTCCTTGGTAGGTTCTCTCTAGCTGCTGTAGGTGGGCATGAATCGATTCTGCTCCCTGCTCTCCCATTATTCCACATCCAACTTTCCATCTGCGCATCCATGGCACCAAGTGGTCCTCTACAGTGTTTCATCCAGACATTCTTGCAAGGGGGGGCAAAATAGAGTTTTGAAAATGTAAGGGGGGGCGGGCGGCACTGGTCACCATGGGAGTGAAATAGAATTATTGGAAGGCCTATGTCCTACATTAAAAAAACATAATCTTATCTAATGAGGTCTGCATATGTCAGATCCTGACAAGTTAATTCAGCTACTCATTTTCACCTCCACCGTCTAGCAATTTTCAGTCAACTGTGACATTCACTATTTAGATGCTTTTCACACACTATTCAACTCTGACTCTCACCTCCCCTTAGGTTTATCACAAGTTGATTCACACTTACGGTTGCTGGCTGGCTATAAAAAGGCCAGCCCTCAGCTCACCGTAGCAGTTGTTGAGTTTTGATCTATACAGATTCTACAACTTCCAGAACCAGAACTCTAAGCACTCGTAGTCCCTGACAGCTTAAGATAGTCTCAAATGGATATTCGCTCTTTCTTCTGTGGTGCAAGCTCTTCAAAGTCACCTGGCCACTCAAGTAGCAGTGACACAGAAGATAAAATTGACAGCAATCAATCTGATACTGAGTTTTTGGAGCCAAGTCCTGCCAAGAAAAGATTAATTGTCCATGAGAAGCATGTAAAGGAAAGATTAACTACACATGAGAAAAGCAAGAAAATCACTGCAAGCAGTCGAAAATACAACAAAAAATGGGAAGAGAGCTTCAATTGGCTGATGTTTGATAAAAATTTCCAAGGAGCTTTTTGTAAGGTTTGCAGGAAGAGAGGAATTTCTCTTCAAAGAACAGGAGGAACATGGATCTCAAAACCTTTCACGAACTGGAAGAAGGCAATAGAGAAGATGAAAATTCATGCAAAGAGTGATATTCACATCCTATCATGTGAAGCAGAGATGGCTGCAGCTACAGCACTACAAGAAGGGTCAGTCATTCAGCAACTCCAACAAATTAATGATGAGGAAAAGTTGAAGAACAGAATGGCCATTAAAGCTCTAATTCGTTGCACCCATTTTCTAGCTCGTCGCCACATTCCCCACACAACAAATTTTGATGAACTTATTGATCTAATCGTAAGTTGTGGTGCAGAAGATTTAAAGGGGTTCCTTGAAAGAGCTAGATTAAATGCAACCTACACATCTAAAGTTGCTGTTGTTGAATTTGTTGAGGCAGTTGGCTTATGGGCTGAAGAATGTTTACTGAAACGGCTTCGCCAAGCTTCCCATTTCAGCATAATGGCAGATGAGTGCACTGATGTGACGACCACAGAAGAGCTTTCAATTTTCTTCCGCTGGGTGAACATGGACGGTCAACCTGTTGAGCACGTCTTGGATATAGTTCCATTGAAAGCTACTGATGCAAAGACTATTTATTCTGCCCTTGTTGAATTCATGAAAGATAAAAACATACAGATTAGCAAGCTGGTGGGTATGGGATTCGATGGAGCAGCTACTTTCTCTGGGAAACACAATGGTGTGCAGAGTCTCCTGAAGAAAATTTCACCTCATGCACTTTTCGTACACTGCCATTGCCATTTGCTACAGCTAGCATGCGTTCAAGCAGCTAATGCTACCAGTGGGATAAAACACGTGTACATCACACTCACCACCCTCTGGAAATTTTTCCACTATTCTCCTAAGCGAGCTGAGAGTCTCAAAGCAGTACAGCAGGTGCTTGACTTACCTGAGCTGAAAGTTGTGAAACCATCAGATACTCGCTGGCTGTCCCATGAACGCTGTGTGAAGGCAGTCAAAGCTAGCTACAGTGCAATTGTGACTGCTCTAAACAATATCTATGAGCAGACACATGCACCTGAAGCTCTAGGTATCAGTAAAGCCTTATGTAGGCCCTCAACTTTAGTGGCCATACACCTCCTTGATTATGTTCTGCCACAAGTGGCGAAGTTGAGCAGAGCTCTCCAGACTGAGAGAATAGACTTGACAGCTATCACCCCTCTTGTTGATGCCACTCTCAATACACTTGATGATGCCATGTTACCTGCTGCTAACTGGGTATTAGAACTGATGGATGCAAAAAATGAGATCGAAGAAGTCACTGACATCACGTTAACCACGGAAAGCATTGCTACATTCCAAGGACAAGTGGCTGAACTGTTTATCAGGATGCTGAAGGCAAACATATCCAGCAGATTTATTTCACAAGATATTGTCTCCTCATTTGGCATCTTTGATCCGAAGAAAGTGCCAGCTGCTGACTCTTCTGACTTCCATACATATGGTGAGGACTTAATAGATGTACTATTAGCTCACTATGGTGCAGAGCTGCCTGCTAAGACTGCTGGTGGAGATGAATCCACCAAAGAAGCTCTTATTTCCCGCGAAACCCGAGAGGAGTGGAAAACATTTCGAAGCTACTTATCGAAGAAGCCGAAAGGTAACCTGCACTTGCAGTTGAAAGAGCTCACCACAAGTGATATGCTTAGTGAAAATTTTCCAAACATTAGCACCCTGGCAAACATATGTCTATCTATCCCTGTCAGCACTGCTTCAGTGGAAAGGAGCTTCTCCAAAATGAAACTAATTAAAACACGAATTCGAAATCGAATTGGGCAATCACAATTATCCTATTTGATGAAAATAGCCATGGAGACACCCGAGACGCTCTCATCTACACAATTAAATGACATTATTACAGTATGGAACAAAAAACCTAGACGAATTGCTGTGTGAATATTGTTTATTATTAATTTGGTTTACATTTTTCTCTTAATAAATATCGGTTCTTTCAAAAGGGTGGGGGGCACTTAGAATCCAAGGGGGGGCATTTAGAACCCAAGGGGGGGCAAATGCCCCCTTTCGCCCCCCCCTAAATGAAACCCTGCTCTAAGATGTGCATCTTAGGGAGTATTGACGCACGGGGGAAATTCTCTCGGTAGAACTTCAGAAAGGCTTTGATGTCAGTTTCTGCAGAGATTTTACAATCATGAGGTAAGATTAAAGTGGAATGTAAGACCTTATTTACCAAGCTCATCTACGTCTTTATCATTAGTACAGAATGATGAGTTGTAGCCTCGGTGACATTTGCCAAAGAGCCGAAACACAGTAGCAAATGTGTCTGCCACCTTGCTGGCCTGAACTTGAATGGCTTGGTGTTGTGTGGCTACAACTTTAATGGCATCACACAAGATAGTGATACTGGAAGGCTATGTTGAAAGCGAATAAAAGGTAATTATTGATGTCAATAATTATTTTTAATTAATATTTAATTATTTACTTTTAAAAGCTTGTGGACGTGGTTGCCAACAAATGTGCCACCTTGATAGGCCTGTCTCTTAACATCTAGCCTTTGCAGGCTCTGCTCGAGAATGGGAAAAAAGGATCCCTTGGCATAGTCAACCTTTCTCTTGAGTGCCCCCTCCAAAATGGCTATTTCACTCGTCTATGAATTAAAAGCAAGGTAATATTTGAAATAATGACGTTAAATTTAAATTATTAACCTTCTCTTCAATCCTTTTGTTCGTAGCTGCCACTTGTGCATGTAGACTAGTGTAGAAGTTACTGGAAAAGTCTTCTGAAGTCACAGTGTAGTATGTAAGTAACTCAGAAATATGTTCCAAGTACTTATTGTCAGTGACCAACTCCAGCTTCCTCTGTGACAATACACTCAGATCATCTCCACAACTGCTGAGGGCACTACAAAGACAGCTTGGACTATTGGTGGCGAGAGCAAAATCAAGTTCTTTGCACTTCTCTTCCAAAAGGTTCCACAGGCGATTATAAATTCCCAAGGAAAGGTGTAATCCGGGAATGCAGACCTGACAATGGGATTAAGGTAAAATATTTTTTTCTGTAAAATGTGTTACTCACGTTTTCAAGGGGAATATCAAAAATTACACTGCCGATCACGTTATTGTAATTCTTAGCCTCGTTGATGTCGCCATGACCCTGGGTTAAAAACCGTGAATGGTCTTCTCTGAGGCTACTAAGTGACCGAGCTGGAAATGATCCCCTCTGAGCTAGTGGTTGACTCAGGTCGGCACTTCTAATGTGGCACCATAGGCAGTTATGTCTTCCTGTATATGTAAGTACAGTGTTTTATCCATTTTTGATAAGCAAAATATGTCACGTACCACTGGCACCACTCAGCCCGTACATTCTACAGAGAAACTCGTAGTCCCCGGAAAGAAACAAGCGAACTATACAATTCCTACATAAAATTAATTAGTGTGACTCAAATTAATTTATAGATACTCCTACTTGATCGGCATTCCTTGTGCTTCTATTACATGTTGTTGATACATCTCCAGGGCTGTGTGAAGATTCGTGGTGGAGTCTCCAGCTTTGAAGATAGACAACAAGCATGTCTCCTTGATTGAGTTTGGGCACTTCGTGTTTACAAGCTGTAATGTTAACTTAAAACTCCCATGGCCCTTATCTCCTGCAAGTTTCAGCCAAATCTCAGTGGAAGGAATGCCTCCATCGTGCCAAGTCAAACCAGGGCTAGATCTGTGATGGTCAGTCCTTAATATCAGAAATCAATACCAGTTAGGTTTTACCTCTCATGCTTTTCTACAGTGTCGGCAATGGCAGCAATCAGATTGGGCCTGTAGCAGAAGGGAACCTCTCTTATTTCTTCTTTCGACTTGTGAGAAAAGATGAATGGAGCCCTTTCTGCGATGAAATTTTCATCAACAATTCCCTTCGCCAGTTTACGTTGCTGTCTCTCACTAGCAATCGAGACGTTCAGAGACTTAAACCATCTATACATGTGGTAGTTTAAGATTAGACAGGTAGGTGGCAATATTTTTGTTTATTTCATTAATTACCTTCTAAGGACTCGCAACTTTGTCCAGGGAATCGCTAAATCTGCTTTCATTGCAAGAGCATGGTCTGCAGGAATGACTACTGGGAGCTGGACCTGCTGGAGAAGCTCTTCACGCTGACTTTTCGACAGGTAATTCACTTCTGCAGCCAACTGTGAGGTACTGTCACCTCCACTGGCAACTTCCCTAACAGTCTCCAAAACTTCGGCCCTCCTCTTCACTGTTCTGCTGCTAGCTTCACTGCTAGAAATACGACAGCCAGGGACTTGGACAAGGGTGATTGGCT
>WLWD01004301.1_pt1 | contig 34587 bp, 29 predicted proteins | sample 6712731 | NCBI WGS metagenome assembly WLWD01 (sample SAMN12718690, study PRJNA576275) | sponge metagenome | isolation source: marine sponge | host: Mycale hentscheli | place: New Zealand: South Island, Marlborough, Capsize Point | collected 2014-11-01 | reverse complement strand
CTGTACACCAATCTCTTCATTGGCATCATCATATCAGTGAGTAAAATGTATGCATTACTCACATGGCTACATCACTATGTCATTCTCATTGGTGGATCTCCAAGAGGACGGTCACAATATTCTATACAACTTGTTGTTGTCACAGGGCATTGTGCATGTATATCATATTATACTATATGCTCAGTAGTATTTATTTATTTATTTATTTATTTTTATTTATTTTTTATTTATTTGTATTCAATGTTTTGTCTGTTTGGTTGATTGTTTACTTGGTTGCTGATTTTTCATTTATTATTTATTTACTTGTTTATTTTGTGTGAGTATATTTGGGTTTTGTTTATGTACTTGGTTTTTTGTTATAATTATATAATTACTAGCAAGTACCCCCCCCCCCCCACACCCCCCCCCCCCCCCCCCCCCCCCGCCACATAGTGGCGCTTGACGTTTTGCAAAGTAAGAATGCAGTAGCACAAGTTTTCTTGCTCAATTATCATTCTCTACCATTGGTTAAGGTTACTTAAGTTTCCCTCTCCTGCTCTCTCTTTTCTGAACTATCTGAGCTTTTCTTCAATCCCACCACTCCTATGTTCAGCTCTTCTTTTTGAGTCATGGCGCCCCCTTTTCCTTTGTCTATCTCTCCTGCATTTCTGTCCGACTTTGAGAAACTTTTGTCTTCTACTTCGCACTTTAGCCTTTCTTTTGAAACTAACCCCTGCCAGCCTTTACTCGTCTATTCCACCTGCTTTTTAGTTATAATTAATCACTCGCCTTTTTGCCTTCTCTTCCCTTCCATTTAAAACCTACACCGCCTTACCTCGCCGATTCCATCCGCTTTTCAGTTACAATTAATCTCCTTTTACCTTCTCCTGTACTTTCGCCTTCCTTTTTGATACCTACGCCGCCTTCTATCGTCTCTATTGCAAGAAATAACCGCGGCACGTTCTACAGAATGTGACAACACTTTACCTACGGTAAAGAAACAATGCTTTACCAAACCGTACTAAGCTCATGAGTTATTCATACAGTCGTCGGTGTCGTTGGTCGTCGTCGTCGTCGTCGTTACTGACACACAAGCGTATTATTATATAGATATATATGCTTGCTTACTTGATTTATTTATTCATTCATTCGTTGATTTTTTTTATTTGTGCAATATTGATGTCATCACAGAATATTCACAAGGTCACTACAGTTAAGAACAGGATGGAACAAAACAATAGGCGGAATGTTATAAAGGTATATAAACGCTTAGAGTGGTCAATTTTACCATGTTATAGAACAACATATATTTTAGTAGTGCATGTAGTTAAGTTGGCTGGATGTGTCCCCACGAATGACTATTGTATCTCCCTGGTTACTACTCTGGTAGTCACAAGTATGGAAGAATTGATTACATGTGTTGTACATGTGTAGCACAATGACACATCTGTCAGATATAGAGATGTCCAGCATATATTTTTCTTCTAGTTTGCGCACCTAAGCACTGATTGCTTGCACGAGTTGTTCTCATTTGGTATGGACAGTCCTATGAGATCCTTGAATTGTGAAGCATCTATTAGATGAGGTAACTGTGGGCCAACCATAAGATCTTCTGCTGTATTCTATCTGTCTAGATTTTTTTATATAGAGTAACACCATCAGATTGACAATCATCTGAAAAAACACACTACCGTGCACTTGTGTAATGGCCGTTATTTAGGAGTTGTTTTTTTAATATGCAAGAGCACATACCTTCATATTTGGAGCTGGGTAATAGCTAAAAATGCTTTAAACAGTGAAGGTAGGAAAAAAAGTGCTTCTATTTTGCGGCTAATTTTAAAATCTACTGTTGGCTGAAGATTGATCATTTACTAAATAACTACTCACTCTAAAAATAATTTGAAGTTGGTAAGTATTCATATTAGATTGTAAATCAAGTTAGATTTCACAAAAACCCTGCAACCTAATTGGTTTGGATAATCTAAGTTCTACTGTTAATAGATATTCTGAACTCAAATATATCCTCTTAGGCACGGTTGTCAGAGATCACACAGCGTCAGCACGGAGATATAATGTATCTACTGGATAGGCAGGTATGTGTGGGTGTGCACATGTGAGTGTGCCGTGTGTGGGTGTGCATGTGTGGGTGTGGTATGTGTGGGTGTGCATGTGTGGGTGTGTATGCCAAGTGTGGGTGTGTACATGTGTGTGTGTACATGTGGGTGTGCACACGTGGGTGTGTACATATGTGTGTGTGTACATGTGGGTGTGTATGTGTAGGTATAGAACCATTTGTCATTCTCTAGATCAGAGATAACTTCACTAACCTTCACGAGATGACCAAGGAGTTCCGGGAGACTCTGCGTCATGACGACTTCATGTATTCCACAGATCTTTGCACCAGCAAGAGATGGATTGAAATATTCATGGCCTCTCTAACTCACCTTGAGAACTCTAAATACAGGTACCTGACATCTGGACCACGTGCTTTGCTGAAGTGCCCACAGTCTGCCTGCCTAATAAAAACCACTCACTATCAGTACAAAATGTTACACACAATCTATTTCACAGACCCATGGAACCATGGGATGGGATGGACAGTAGGACACACATGCATCTGTTGAGGGACAGGTGGACATCCCATGGAATGTCCCATGGGGCTGTGGGACGGGATGAACAATCCCATGGGACCGTGGGATGGGATGAACAATCCCATGGGACCGTGGGATGGGATGAACAATCCCATGAAACCGTGGGATGGGATGACAATTTACTGCATTTCTGGACAGTCCTCGCCTGCCTGTAGGTTTAATTTCTACCATAATAATACCTTATTGACCAAAAATATGCCACTTGACATGTATATTAAGTCAAGTGCATCAAGTCAGATCCAGACCCTTGCATTTTTGCTGCAAAATTCTATAAAAATTTTAGGTTAGATTTGTAATATTGAAGCTAGTTTGTACAATCGAGTGTCGCCAAAATGTAAGTTTATAATACTACTATTACTTCAGCAGTTGAATGCAGGGCAACTCGTCTGATATCACATTTTCGTCAATTCACAGGATCTGATACTTGCACTATGTTTGAATAGAATGTCATAATTAATTAAAATTTTAAATGCTAATAATTATTCCTCAGACATACATAAATTAAAGCATTAAGGTTGACGTCAGACTTGAAAAATTAATATTTATGGTGTTCATATTGTTGCTTACAGGATCAAGAATATTCATTCAGAGCTTAGCGATTATTTCAAAGAAAAGGTGATGGAAAAAGAAGCATCAAGTTAACGTTGCAACATCACGTGCAAGCACCAATCTTCCTCTGGGATCTATCAGTATTGTGGTGTTAACTATGCTAGTAACTGAATTAATGTCAGTGATAGATCAATTAATTCATTACATTATTAATTTAAACCCAAAACACTGCAGAGTGAAAGATATCAGCAGAGAAACTCGTTTTGAAAGTTGTCAGAGATTTTGAGCTCACATAGCCACTTGGCTGAGAGTTGATGATTGAAACAGCACTGACGTTCCAAACAAGTCAATTAACACCTACTGCATACTCCTCAACAAATTAGTACAAACAAGCTGTCCATCCTGTGGCATGCACACAACATTCTAGAAGCCACCAGGAATATACATGCATGCAATACCTTTGTAATGGAGAGGAAGGAAGTACAATGACCTTCCTGTACCAGCAATAACTGAAGGAGACGAAGTTGACAATAATAGGAACACAACAACTAATACTAGAGAGCACTGACAGAGGAAGTTTTTTTGTTTACCAAAAAGAGGAATATATTAGAGAGAGACCAACCGCTAGAATTTTTTCCATGTTAGTAAATTTTCTAAGTAATTTCAGTAGAAAAGCACAGACAACACTAATATGACCATTTGAAATTCTTACATTCATTGACATGGAACCAACCAAATATGAGGCAATAAAATTATATATTTGGTATTTTTCAAACTGTGCAGTGATGAAAAAGGAGACCATTATAAAATTCATTCTAGTTTGATATTTTAATGATTTAAAAAAAACGTGGATTGCTAGATAACACACAAACAAAATGTGATCTGGAGTTTCATTTGCTGAATGTTGGTGGATTATGTGTTGAATTTATATATACAGTATATATTTAATTATGTTGAGTTGTCTGTCAATCAGTTAGACTTCAGTTTCAAGATAGCACTTAACAGAAGACACTTGTGGGAGGGAAGGCTGATGTTCTGTGTTAGTAAGAGATGAGGAGATGAGAGCTCTTATGGCGGAGTGGCCGTGTGATCCAGTATCACCACTGCAATGCTGCACATACAAATAGTCACTTTTATAAAACATTACACACATTCAATGATTCAGTCATTCTCGGCTGAAATAATTATAATAATAGCAAATTTTCTCATTTTTTTACAGCCAATAACATTGTTAATTAAAACTTAACCCGACATTTAGACTTCTTGCTGAAGTCTCTATTTTATTATTACGCAAATGGTTTGCATAATGACATTTCCAATTTAGACATCCATCTATACTAACTTTTTCCAAATGTCTATGCATTTCCTCCAGCAGGTGAGCCATTGTAGGTCTATTGTCTGGGTCCAATCTCCAGCATTTCTTCATCATAGAGTACCTAAACAGCACAGGGGGAAGGAAAGAGACATTAGTGTGCATGGGGGAGGGTGTAAGCATATAATAAAGCCATTACTCAGGCCTTAAAAAAGAGAATTATCAGTGTACTTTTTTAGTGCACTGATGTTATGACAGGGGTTAAATCAGTGTCTTTGAAATTTTAGGGGGTTTCTCATTTCCATGAAAATGTAGCGGCTAATGTCATCATGAATGTCATAATTTTCAGGGGGCGAAACCATTTTCAGGAGTGGCAAAATGCCTCCCTAAAATATGCTCAACTGTAACTACTGTAAAGCAGCACTGTATTGTCAAATAATATCAACCATCGCCAATAAAATTGAATGATAGGCCAAGTATACAGATAGCAACAGCATACCTGGCCATTTGTACTTTTGGAACACAACTATATTAGTTCAGACCCAATAAATAGCAATTCTCTAGGAAGGATGCAAGAATGGCACTGAACTGTTGCAGAAATATTCAAGTTTCTTGGAAACGTTCTAAAGCTGTTATGACCTTTGTCCTTCATTTGATGTGCTAATGACTTACAAATCTCCGGGGCAATTTTCCGGTAATGGCGGTACCACTCCTTTCTTGAAACTGTCCAGTAGACCTCTGGTAGGTACATGGGCCAGTGGGACTTCTCCCAGCGAGCAGATCTCCCACAGAATCATGCCAAATCTCCACCTACAGGGAACACAAAGAGACACACACACACACACACACACACACACACACACACACAGGAATTATATCAGCTGTTCTAACAAAGGTGTATTAAATACTGTGAGTGAAAGATTGTTCCACTCTGGGCATGTGCAATAAACTATGTGAATTAATAATATGAACTGCGCAAGTAGAACATTTAATTATAATAAAGTGTTATTTATTCTTTAAAATAATATATATAATAATATTTACATAAGCAACCTCACTTTACTGCAATGGGTTGGACTTTCCCCTACTATTTTGTGTGCATTGAAACAGCACACCAAACAACTGTAATTAATATGTATTTCGACAACATAACTTGTTTTATAGAGAAAGACTGCAAGCAAACAAGACAATATTAACAAGTTGGAAGAACTATCAAGTTTGTTGGGCTGTAAGAGTGAATTCCCGTTTACTCTCCTAGTCTAACTGGTACCAGAGATAGCAGTCAGGAAAGTGCAAGTGTATAGTATAAAATAGAACACACTATACATGAGTACAAATTCTGAATGACTTGCCAACACTGGTTCTTTTCACAGGTAGCCATCACAAATGATGCAATAACAAAGACATTGCACTGCTACTTAAATTCAAAGTTCGTGAGTTCTCACTCGATTAAGAGTTAATTGCGTGCCTGTAAGTATAACTACTGTAGACCCAAAAAAAAAAAAAAAAAAAGCTACTAATATACCATTTATTGTGATACACTACATCTATAAATAGTGCCAGTGAGTGACTTACACTTCAGACATCTTGGAGGGGTCCTCTCCCATCATTACTTCAGGGGCATTCCACCGCTGGGCACCTCGACGCTATAAATAGCACAAACAACAACATAAACTCAGCCTTAGGGAATTTAAATTCAAGGGTATATTCTCTAATCAAACTGACTATCAATCAATGATACAGATCTCTCAGAGAGATGAAGAATGTTATGAAAACCAGTAACAATGTAGTGTTAGGCATCTACCCTTATTTTCACACTAGCATGTAAAGTTGGGAGGGTAGCTTACAGGAAGGTTATGAAATTAAGCTCAAAGATGAAACAAAGTCAGCAGGTAGTCTACGTCTATCTCTCATTGAGGTCTGTCTGGGCTTATCAAAAGTACAATTTTTCCCTATTGACAATATTGACTCATCAGTACAACAACAATATATCAGTGATGTGAAGCATTTCTAGTTAAATTACAGAATTCCAGCCACTATCTACCAATGTTTCACACCAGTGTTCTCTTTACGGTTATTTTGGCACCACTCGGTTTGCACGATGCACCACTTGACTAACTTTCTCTGCATTAAATATATGGAAATTGAGAGAAGTCCCATAACTGCTATTATACCAAGATATTTAATCAAGATGAGGTGTCCATCACTAATTTCCTACTATGTTTTATTTCCAAGGAATTACATATTTTCTAATTATGGATTTAGCTGATAGACTCACGCTTAGTGTTCCCTCGTGGCTGTAGCTGAGGTTGCTGTGAACTGGAGGGATTTCACTGCACATAAACCCACTCAACTTCAGATAGAAACCTGAAGACACAGCAATTCTCTCTGCTGACAATTGACTATGGATCACCTATAGAAAAAACAACAACAACAACAACAACACAAGTATTAATAACAGTAAATGTATCAATATGGTCTGTAACATTACTCATAAATGTATTTGTAAACTTCACATGTAACTATCCCAACAATATTTTATAATACCATCATAATACATGTTGTCACATGTTTTCAATTATTGATTTACTTCCTATTGTGTGAGATCACTTCCTTCTCATTTGCTATTCAGTAGTAGAAATTCAATCCAGGACACAAAAGCCATTTCTCTTTCAGTACATCAACTCACTCTGCTCTTTTCCAAGAAATCCATTGCATCTGCTAATTGCAGTGCAAAGAGAAGGATGTCGACTTGACCAAGCAGTTCATTGAGCGGAGAGGTGAAAGGTCGACTTCTAGTTCTATAGTCGGCCAACAAAGGCGACAGAGCCTGTCGACTCGATTCAGGGAGTGCAGTGATCATGCTTGATTCCATGGATTGGTATTCCAGCCCTGCCCACAGGCTGGAGTTATCGGCCGTGATGCCTCTCATCTTACAAGTGAGGAACGAGTGGAGGGATCCATACAACGGGTACTCAAACAGCAGGGCAGACGGGGAAGCTGGAGGATTAAAACAAAAGCAAGTGATAAGAATTGCATTAAACAAATATACATTATAACAGAGGTCATTTGAATGGGCTAATGGTAGTGTAATCTATATACAACTAGTAGTCATTCAGCTATCAGCAGAATGCCATGTTCTGCCAAAGTGTACTTGGAAATGAGTAATTGCTGCTATACGAGAGCGGTCCAGAGTTATATCATGCTTTAAATAGAAAGGCCACAAATCCTTCAATACCACATTCAGCTGTAAACAACTGCAATGATAATAATGGGCTCTAAGTTGTTAAATCTAACCCGTAGTAATGCTGCAAGCAACACTGGTGGTGCACGCTCAGAATATCCCATTACCTTGGCTATCCACCTTCTTCCTACTCTCCAACCAAACAAATGGGATTTAAATTGAAGTTGAAAGAAGACATTATTGGTTTATAAATTTGTGAGTGCTCTATTTAGACTACACCATTGGATGGTTTGAGAGTCACTGTTGATATAACGACAGATAAACAGGATGACTCGGTAACACTCAAGTGCATGCGCAATGAAACCTTACGCAATACATGGCCCATTCAACAGGCAACTGACAAGAACAAGAAAGGTAATACGCATGTAATTCTCATGTTGAGAAACACATCAGCAACATCACACAACATCAGACACGTGTTCCGGTACTCCAATGTATAAGTAATTGTATTTCAGCTGTGACTTGGACTACTGCAGTAAGTGCTAATGTATTCTAGCTGAAGTACACTGTGAATGGGTTTAACAGGCACTCTATGTGTGCTTAGAGCCATGGTACAAGTCAATTGCACCACTGCGTTTAGTCCGGTATGGGATTTACTCTATCCTCAGACCTGTGGTCCTCAGTCATGTGGATCCCATACCAAACTCCACCTTGTGATGTAACCTATACTTTATTAAGTGCTGACACTATGGTGCTAATAGAAACATACATAAACGTCGAGGTTATTTTACCATTGAATATTTGGGCCCATTAGAAGGTATGTGAAACGTATGGCTTAAATTATTCCTTTATTTATTCGTATGTACTTTGCTTCATTGTGATCCTGGCTTCCTTGCTGGTAGTGTGTGAATATTACAAAACATCAATCGGGATCCTTCCCATGATCTGACAATTCCTGCCCCTGCAGTATTGGATCGGATATTTATTCTTGATCAGTAAATTTCGGTTGTTAAACTCTAGTTGATTATAGGAAACTCACAAAAGCTAATTTTTTGATTGGATGGTTCATTCCTTCACCTCCTAGGAGGTGGGTATGAAATATATTCACCACAAATTGAGCAATCTGATTAGACAGTTTGAACGAACCATGGTACAAGTATTTAAACACACCACGCCCCTTTACTGTAGCACGTGCATGGACACATGGATTTCAAACCTTCCCAGCACTACTTACCAGAAGGATTGGGTCTGCTGAGGCCCAGCAAGTTGAGGATGCAATGATTGGGTGGTAGCTGGCTCATAGCATTATATTCCATCTTCAGACACCCGCTGTGCTTCTCGCGAGTGGACATCTCGCCTACGCACGAACACACACAAACACACATATAAACACATGCATAAACACGACACACATGTAACACACCCACACAGCAATTTGCAGTCCACCTACAACAGTACACAGCTATAATTTATTTTAGTGTGTTACAATTAAAAGGAAGCATGCTCATTTGTACGTTTAGTTGCTTGATTTGCTGGAGGTCTACAAAATTATTACAACATCAAATTAGCGAGACACACTTGCCATTCACTCGTACACTTCATCTGGGTTGTTTACCGAAAGAAACAAACCTTTGTATTAATGACTGACTGGTTTGATGAGTGCACACACGACTGTCCTGAACCAGACATTGTATAGGTTTATTAATGCACGACAATTCCTGGAATGACAGTACGGTACGTACCGACAGCACGGTGCGTGCCGACTGGAATGACAGTACGGTGCGTGCCGACTGGAACGACAGCACGGTGCGTGCCGACTGGAATGACAGTACGGTGCGTGCCGACTGGAACGACAGCACGGTGCGTGCCGACTGGAACGACAGCACGGTGCGTGCCGACTGGAACGACAGCACGGTACGTGCCGACTGGAACGACAGCACGGTGCGTGCCGACTGGAACGACAGCTCGGTGCATGCCAACTGGAACGACAGCACGGTGCATGCCGACTGGAACGACAGCACGGTGCGTGCCGACTGGAACGACAGCACGGTGCGTGCCAACTGGAACGACAGCACGGTGCGTGCCGACTGGAACGACAGCACGGTGCGTGCCGACTGGAACGACAGCACGGTACGTACCGACTGGAACGACAGCACGGTGCGTGCCGACTGGAACGACAGCACGGTACGTACCGACTGGAACGACAGCACGGTACGTACCGACTGGAACGACAGCACGGTGCGTGCCGACTGGAACGACAGCACGGTGCGTGCCGACTGGAACGACAGCTCGGTGCATGCCAACTGGAACGACAGCACGGTGCATGCCGACTGGAACGACAGCACGGTGCGTGCCGACTGGAACGACAGCACGGTGCGTGCCAACTGGAAGCAATTGGAACTCAGCACGGTGTGCGACTGGAACGACAGCACGGTGCGTGCCCTGTGACAACCGACTACAGCACGGTGCTGCCACTGGAACGACATTGTACTTGCGTTAGCTGTGTGCCAACTAGCAATTGAACGACAGCACGGTGCGTGCCGACTGGAACGACAGCACTGCGTGCATTGCGTGCGTGGAACGACAGCAGGTGCGTGCCGACTCAGTTGCTTGCATGTTACGCTGAACGACAGCAGGTGCTGGAACGACACAAGTTACTTACACACACTCACAATTACTGCGACGACACACGGTGCATGCCGACTGACCATGCCGACTGGAACGACAGCACGGTGCGTGGAACGACAGCACGTTCACGGTGCGTGCCGACTGGACGGGTTGTGCGTGCATACACGACAAGACGAACACAACCCTGGAACGACAGCACGGTGCGTGCCGACTGGAACGACAGCACGGTGCGTGCCGACTGGAACGACAATGACTGGAACGACAGCACGGTGCTGCCGACTGGAACGACAGCACGGTGCGTGCCGACTGGAACGACAGCACGGTGCCACTGGAACGACAGCACGGTGCGTGCCCGAACGACAGACACTCGGTGTACTGGAACGACAGCACGGTGCATTACGTACCGACTGGAACGACAACGTGACTGGAACGACAGCACGGTGCGTGCCGACTGGAACGACAGCACGGTGCGTGCCGACTGGAACGACAGTACGCCGACTGGAACGACAGCACGGTGCGTGCCGACTGGAACGACAGCACGTGACTGGAACGACAGCGTACGCCGACTGGAACGACAGCACGGTGCGTGCCGACTGGAACGACAGCACGGTGCCGTGCCGACTGGAACGACAGCACGGTGCGTGCCGACTGGAACGACAGCACGTGACTGGAACGACAGCGTACGCCGACTGGAACGACAGCACGTGTGGAACGACAGCACGGTGCATGCCGACTGGAACGACAGCACGGTGCGTGCACCGCCACTGGAACGACAGCACGCGCTCGGTGCATGCCGACTGAAACGACGTGCCGATGGAACGACAGCACGTGACTGGAACGACAGCACGGTGCGTGCCAACTGGAACGACAGCACGGTGCATGCCGACTGGCACGACGTACCGCCCGGCAACGGACGACAGCACGGTGCCGCTGGAACGACAGCACGTGCGTGCCGGAACGACAGCACGGTGGTGCGACTGGAACACACGGGGTTGCGCCGACTGGAACGACAGCCGGTACGTGCGACTGGAACGACAGCGGTGCGTGCCGACTGGAACGACAGCACGGTTTGAGTTGCCGAACGACAGACGCGGGTGTGCGTGACAGGACATAGACGACAGCACGGGCATACTGAGTCCTACTCTAAATATGTACATGAAGGCATCTCAGCTCACTGCACAGCTGACCACTGGGCACCCAGGCAGCTAAACCCCAATGAGAACTATAACTATACACAGGACATTATTACAATACAGGAAAGGAAACCCCTGAGGGAGTGGTGAAGGGGGGGGGGGGGGGGGGGAAGGAAAAAAAAAGGGAGAAGAGAGAGGGAGAGAAGAGTACACATGATTGTGTGTGTGTGTGTGTGTGTGTGTGTGTGTGTGAGTTCAAACGAGTAATGATATGAGTAAGTTACTCAGGCAACCTGAGGAGTCTAGACTAGTTGACCTCTCCATTCCACCATGAACATACACACACACACATACATACACACACACATACATACACAGCAGTGAGACACACGTGGTACTATCTTCCCAAATGGCCCTTTCAAATTTAAATTCAAAGACCTAAGAATTTGTTTACAAAACATTGTATCACTGAAATCTCCTTGATATCTCTCAGACGGTCCCTTGTACAAGAAAAGGTACAGGTTCCTCAAATAAAAGTTTCCATAACAAGTCAAAGTTCAACAATGATCAAGAATAGATCAGCTTCCTCTCTCTCTCTCTCTCTCTCCCTGAATTGCCCACTAACAGTTTGGCTTACTCATCGGTATTCCAATTTTCCTGACGGCTATGATTTTGTCATCGTTACAGCTGACAGATGCGGGTAGGGCAGCTTTCAGGATGGAGGGAGCGTAGGCCTTCCATGTACTAATACAGCTCATACCGTACTTCAATGCAGCTGTACATAAACAACAACAACAACAACAACAACAACAAAACTGAGGCAAATGCAAAAAAGTGGATACATTAAAAAAAAGAATTATTTCACATCTCTAAAAGACTCCATCCCACACTACCAAGTTTTACCCCAAAAATGATGTTGCAGCTTCACAAAAAAATAAAGACACAAGAAAGAGAACTTCTGATAGTATTGATTAACCTTTAACAAAGCATTTCAGCTCACCTATTTGCTCGATATACTCCAGCCTGTTTGCTGGTATTTCCACCACTCCAGGCTGCGTGTTCCAACTTGTGTCTGACTCAGGGATGTTCACATCATCGGTGAACTTGACGGAGCTTCGCTGTAGGCGGATGGTTCCTCCCTAACAAAATATTACCACAATAAGACGCAATGCACATACACAAACACACATACTCCTCGTAAAACAACAACACCAACACTTACATCAGACAGAGCTCAAAATGAGTATTTAAATGTGTTTTAACTTGCAATGTCATGAAAGAAAAGTTACAGTTGAACTCGAGTACTGCTATGTAGCTAGGACTTTCACTTTCAATATTATAACCTAGTTGTTTCCCATCACATGTGCCCACATTTGTTGTTACTACGGGAGTGCCCAGTATAGTACTAAAATACATTTAGCTAGTTTAATTATTGGAGAATTTATTAACATAATAATGAAATAAGAAATGAATCGTCTAGAAACAAGAGATTGTCTGCTACGATGTTTATGAACTAATTCTCAGTAATTGAGGTCGAGCTTGCCTGTGGTCAGTGTAATCAATGCGAGTCTAATTATTTCAATTTTTCTTTGTTGTAGCAAGCATCGGTACCCACTGAAATTACAGCTGCTGGTAAATGATGGAAGTGACACAGACGAGGATAATATAACTGACTTAATTATAGGTTATAGGAAATTATAGGAAAGTCTCATTCCAAAAATAAATTGAACAACATTTATGTGCAGCGATGCTGAGAAAATAAATAATGTAATCTTCATGACAATTAATAAGTGATTACATTACAAAATAGGGGCAGGGACGTAAAAGTTGGGTGTGGTTAAAGTTGTTGTTGATCTGATCAGCAATTACGTGTGGAAAAAGGGGTGGGGACTCAAAAGTTGGGTGTGGTCAAAGTTGCCATGACACGATAATAAGCTATTACAAGTGAAAAGGGGTGGGGTTTCAAACATAAGGTGAGGTCGAACTATAGTTCCAAAATGGTCAAGGTATGACACAATTAAGATGAAACATAACTGTAACAACAAAAGTTAATTAAGATAAGTAGACACCGTCCTGATGGTCCTGACCTTCCTAGTGGGCGTGGTCTTCTTCTGAAACAGCTTGGCAACGAATGCGAGGACAACGCAAGGAGCCACGAACAGAATGAGCATGAAGAGTCCCACCACAACAGAGTAGATCATCACCTCCCGACGCAAGTTCTGCACATTTTCATCTTCTGCTACTTCCATTGTTACCTTTGTATAGAACCAAACTATCTCACAAAGATCATTCGGGGTGTGGAAGATGTCTGCAAAAGATGGAAAAGGATATATTAGCTATTGTATATAATCACAAAGCTATATAGCTATTGACAGCACTATGGCAAGTAATAGTAGACATAAAGCACAAAAATGCAATTGGCTTTCAATGCGTGCAAAACAAAACAACAAACAAACAAAAAGTTAATTTGGTTGCTGAGGAGAGAAACACTAATATATTATAATAGTCAACTTTTGAGGAACTAGAGGGGAAACTGTGGCTTCCTCTGACAGGAAGGAAGTTATAGCAAGCAGTTAGCTAAGAGTTTTAGAACCTCTAATTGCTTGTTAGAAAGTTCACTATTAGAGGTTCTAAAAGCTCTTAGCTAACTGCTTGCTATAACTTCCTTCCTTCCTGTCAGAGGAAGCTATGTACAGTTTCCCCTCTAGTTCCTCAAAAGTTGACTGAGTCACAGGATGCATCAATTTGATCAGCTCGTTAGACACATCAATTCATTTCCTGAGTTAGTGGAATTTTCAGAAAGATGTACAACACTAACTAATTACACCAAAAAGGGGGGCGGGGAGAACTTAAAAATAATTCATTCCAAGGTTTGAATGTGAGTAACAATAATTCTAAATATATATGTATATTTGGAAATTTAGTCACATGCGAGCAATCTGATTGGTCCGTTACATGAATCTTCATGCTCTGCGGCATTTAGAAATTGAGTAAATTGGACGCTCGTTATGCTCTAGGCCTTTTAGTCACAAACGTTATTATTAGTTTAACGGTTACTACGTTCGAAAACATTCAGATTAGGATATCGTGACTCAGCAACATTAAAAAATCGTAGGTTTTGAGTAGCGTCCTTGCCACACTTGGACTCCACAGCTTGAGCCTCAAATGCAGCAGCCTATCCTAATCAAGTATTATATAATATTAGGGTCTACAATTTCACTCTCTGATGAAGGCCTCTTTCCTGTAACTAAGCTCACAAACCACACTTTTATATCAGTACAAATCTTAAAAAAGAAGTTGAATCCCAGGCATCTGTATTGCCTAGCTTAGTTTCAGTGGGTTCTAATTATAATAGGTCTTACAAGTTTGCCTAATTTAACAACATAACACTTAATACTAGCTAGATGACTCCGTGTCCTCCGCTCACTACTCCACCCCCACAGAGTGACTATGCCACCGTGCTACGATAACATGTGATTAGTTTTAACTCCCCCATCCTTATCTGATGTAACTTAGTAACTTTCTCTTTTGATGAGACAACAATTTGAGATGGATTATCCGAGCTCCTATGTACGTACGTATCTCACAAGTTTTACCGGTTTTTGGTTTTCTAAGATAGCACCAGTAAATTCTACCTAAACATTCAAGTCAACATAATATGTGACCGTCTACAGGAAAACCGGGCACAACGCGGCGTGCGTAAATATTTAGAAAAGATCGATCGATTTCTTAAAAAATGTATTGTTTCAAGCCGACGGAAGGGAACGGTTAGGTCTATTATAGTGGGAACAACTTAAGCTACGACGATAAAACTTGGAGAGCTCAATATCTGGACGCCGACAACTCTGTAAGTGCAAAAAAAATTTTTTCGAAGGGTGCCACATTGTGCCCGGTTTTCCTGTAGACGGTCACATATAATACACACACATATATATTTGGCTGTCAGCAGAGATTATGTACACACAATACATACACACACATACATACATAGATACATTGATACATACATGCACACACACATACATGCATACACAGAACGGAAATCACTATAAGGCAGCTACGTAAACTTTATCAGATGTTTTTCACACTTTGTTTACTGCTGCTAACTTCATCACCATGACAAATACTCCAAGCCATGGAGTGGCAAATGATGCATAAATTACGTACACAGTTTTCTCGGAGGATGCCAACACAACCTTTCTAAACTTGACATATCAGAATAAAAGGTACTGAAAGTTCAGAGCTTGTTCTAGAAGATAAATTATAGAAACTTCTCACACTCCAAATTGGACATTAATGCCCTGCCAGATTCTACCATACATAAGTGCAAGGAATCTATTTAATGGATTTATATGACACTAACAAACGATGCAGGAATCCTTACAACAGAAGAGCAGCTCTGCTCGTGTTGACATGCAATAAGTAATGTTGTCCGTCAACATGAACCTGGTGTTTATAAATGACAAACAAAAAAAGTCTCTTTGAAATGCTACACGTCTTAAAAAATAAAATAGTCTACAGCAAGTAGTCAGTGTACATGTTGGAAGCTATTTCAGCAATAGTGTTTTGTAGTGCTTACTACAGTCTCATTCTTTAACCACATCTCTATAACAACATAACTAGCAGAGTTCATGGTACTTGACAATCTTGTGTACGTCAACAACTGACAATTGTAAAGCTATCTTTATTATTGTTGTGTCCATACAAAATAGTAGCTGGATCAATATGAGCATCCAAAACATCTGGCTAAATCAACCTACCCTACATACACCACATATATACACACAACACTATTGTCACACATTGTCTTCACCATTTATTACAGCCATGTGTATATATATATATTATATATATATATATATATGACCATCTTCAATGTTGCTGTAATTACAATTAGTAACATACCTTTACAACTTAATATACTATACAATGAATTGACACAACTTGCCACTTGCCTACTGATTAGACGTGCTCGGAGTGAACAATAATAGAGAGGTTAGGCACAGGAAAACGCACTGTGAAGTCAACCCAACCTAGCCAAGTGCTAACAATAGGAACAGGCCCTAACCTGACCCTTTTATAGGAGGCCAGGCTATGGGCCCAGGTGTGAATAAGTGTTTAATCTGATAGTCAAGTGATATAATAAAGGGGCAGACAAATAAGAATAGTCATCATTCAGGATGTGGTCTGAACACCTACAATACATGGATATTGTATTATGGAAATAGCTGACATTAATCAAACCCCCTCCCCTGCATAAATTCTCCTGATACACAGGTCAGTTATATAGCTCATGGCCAGTATGAACCACAGGTTGAGTAAAGCATCTAATTTCACGAGGTTATGGGGTTCACATTTATATCTTGGCTGATGATGTCATTTACGAGTGTTGCACAGGGGATTGAAGAAGTACTGTCATCATCCTTTTACCTATCCTCTTAATGGGTGTAATTGTAAGGCTTGGAAGAAGCGAAGTGGGATAAAGGAAGGTTTGGTCACTGCTTACTATAGTGTATATATACATCTGTGTTTATTCAGACTGGGAATATACATTTGTTCTTGATGAGGCCTGAAAAGCCTTAAAGAAGTCCTTCCTATCTTCCATCAAAGGTGTGAGACATGACAAGTATAAGTAAGAGTTACTTATTATACACAAAGGTAAGCCCACTGGGCACAATCAACTTGATATTTTAGAATTTCAGAAACCATGCAAGGCTTTGTTTTCTGGCAAAACGAGTGACATTTTAACTTATCAAATCCCGACCCAAAATAGACCACTAACCTGTCTGAACGGTCGCACGAACTCAAATAGTCAGTTAAACTCAAATAGATAGTCGGCTAGGCGGTGGAGTATATATAAGAGCAAGCCAGTCCCGATCCACACTTAACCACAATGATTCAATAACCGTCACTCTCATCGCGCGCTCTTATATTTCAGACAAAACTACACCGGAAGTAACTCCGGGAAAAGAAAGAGAGAGAGACGTGGTCATGAAGTAAATAACGTTCGCGTAGTCAACAGAAACACTGAAGGGTGAAGAAAATTGTTGCTTGGATATCGGCTGAACCAGCTCTGTGTAGCCAGTTTTTCTGGCTATGAGCAGCTGCAACTCTGAAGAAGTGGACAGTCCATATCCTATAGTCCTCCCTTCGCTGGACTTCAGTTCAGAAGGAGAGGTAAGAACTTGCTAATAATTTAATTAGCTGTAGCTCCAATTCATACTTTATTCTGTGTGTACGCTAGGATTTAGGCTATGAGGATTGTGAGGAGGAGGAAACTCAAGTGTTCAGCAGGTCCAGTCATATTAAAACTCTAGGGCTATGTCTGGGCAACTCTGAGTCTGGATCCAGTATCAGTGTTCATGAATTAGAATCCAATTCTATTCCTTCTATATCCAGTTCCACTGATATCCTTGACCCTAATGGCTCCACTGAAGAGCTGGATGGAACACTGTCCACCCAATCTTGGGAGAAATTTAAGAACGAGTTCTCTGATAAGCTAAGGGAGGCTGAGAAGGCTGTGGCCGAAGAAGAAAATGGAGGTCCAGTATCTCCACCAGCTCCAGCCGTAACTCGTGACAATCTATTCATTGAAATGATAACAGCATTCCACGACTCCAAGCTCACTCATGAGGAGCCTGAAGAAGTAATTTCGTCCTCAGACCTTGAAATTGGTATTAGCAACACCACGGATGTATCGCGCAACGGTAGTGACTACGTGTCGAAATACCAGCTGTCTCCCACAAAACCTAGGAAGTCCCTTCTGTCTCTGAGCACGCTCGAGGCCATTCAAGAGTCAGACTTGGACTGGTCCTTGGAGAACATTGATAAAGGAGCAGAATCTGGTTTGGAATGCAACGGAGAGGACAGTGAATCTTTCACGGAGAGTTATATTGGCAGCCCTTTCTCCCCTTACTCTAGAACAGCATGGGAGGTGGAGAAAAATGTTGGCAGCACTAGTGGTTCAGGTGGTAAAAAAAACCAAGACTCTTTGATGGAGAAGCTCCAGCAGCTTTCTAGGTCACAGGCTAATGGAACCGTTGGGTTTGGAGACTCTGTCATGTCTGGTGTCACCTTTACCCCACCAGCCCAGCTTGTGCAAGGCAAGTCGAACCAGTATTTTTTTCTCTTCATTTTACACTTCATGTAACAGATGTTATTCTATTCACCAGATAGCTGTATCAATTTATGATGCCTTCACTCACTGGCACATGGTCTTTGTAGTAGCTAATTTAATTCATAGTTTATTGGCTATAGCTTTTTCCAGAGCTGACACATTCATGTGTTATCTTTAGCCAGTCTCCCTATGAATAAACCAATCTAACCAAGCTGAAGGATAACCTGTTTTATCTATCTTTTATGAGGCAGTTTGGTTGAGCATCAATGACTAGCCAAGACTATCTACTAGAGATAAGCTCTTTATTGTAGTGCATATATATATATATATATATACTGCCTTCCCTGAAACTATCCAATATTTAGTAATTTGGTCTAACTAAACTCTTTTGACTATAAGAGAAATATCTGTAACTTATTTTTTTAAACATAATAAATGCATTATCTTCTATTGTGGTTATCACGGAGTACACAGAATTAAAATGTTATTATTTTTCCTATCACTAGTTGCCCACCCAGGCAAAGAAGACAAGGGTACAGTTTTTATAGATCTGCGCCCTCGAGAGGACCCCAATTCTCCAAAAGGAGAGAGTGGCATGCTTTCTCCTAGTGATCCAACACTGAAGACAGCAGCTAATGACGGGGACAGGTAAGAGAGAGAATTGGGGTATGTAGAGTATTGTAGCTGTATTTGATTATATCTTCTATATTCAGTTCAGACTCTGGTAGTGATGAAGAGGATCTTTACACGTGGGCAGCACAGAGAAGGATTGTCAAGGGACAGCAAACTAAAACTGCCCAGGATACTACTGAAACTAATTTCTCTACAACAGCTTCTATTTCGTCTTCAAACTCAGCCGTCAACACCGCGCCCTCTTTCACAGACTTGGAAGTGTCTCCTTTACCTGTTGAGCCTGAAACTCCTCCTACCTCCTCAATTTCCTCCTCTCTAGCCTCAGTTCTGTCTAGTGCCTGCATCACCAATGGCAAGCCTCCACCCACACATTCCTCCATCTGCTCCTCTACTTCCTCTGTTCACAATCTCTGCACTGTGCACAGAGTACCGGCTTCATCTCCTTGTCCCACACCTTCGAACAAAATCATGGACACAACTTCTGCAGTCACTAACACAGACATTACCAGTACCCAAGATACCAACGAATACAAGCAATCACGAAATAGTTTATCGGCTTCCAATAAAAATAAGTCAACAGAAATTAAAAGCCTTCCTTTGCGATCCAGAAATCGTAATTCATCAAGTTTCTCTGACGGTGATGTTCCCACTAGTTCAGAGTGTGCCACTAGTCAGAGTGGGAACAGTGAGGACCAGCAAGATAGAGACTCTCCCACAAAAATACCCTCTGATCCTAACTCTAGTAAAGGGAAGACATCCAAAAAGAAAGGAAGGAAGTCTAAGAAAGCCCACAAGAAAGACTCGTCTAGCGAATCTGGCTCACAGAGAAAAGAAAGGTCCCAGGCATCTCAAAGAAGAAGAGCACACATATTGCAGAGGATCAGGAAGGACAGTCTGAACACAAGCAGTGATGAGGAGCACTCGCTCAGCTCTAACAGCTCCGAGTCCTTGGGCACATGGGACTCTGTGTTTACTGAGCATGTGCAGACGGATCTGACCAAGGAGGACAGGAATGCCCAGCAAAGTGTTGATGAAATCAAAGAGGAGTTGAGAAAGAGGATATTTTCAAAGAAGCCTCCGACCTATTTTGACACTCCAGGGACAGAACCAATATACCATGAAGTGAGATATTTATATACGTGAGACACGTGTCTGTAAGACCATAGGTCCTAGTATGACTGAGAGAGATAATTAGTAAATACTCAGTGCCTGGTGGAACTTGCTATTAGTATTACTACTTTGAAAGCTTGTTATGCTAAGAAAATAACATACTACGTACAAGTTTATTTGTTTTACTTGTCCAAATTTAATTAGAAATAGCTGTTAGGTTGGATAGATGATGGTTTTACTAGCACCTGGAAATTTAAACCAATAATAAATGGAACAGTTAGTTGTGCTGTGTGCAGTCTCTTAAATAGCAGGTAGAATTAATCAGTAGCCTTCTTTTAAATTTACTGCAGTCTTTCCTCATATTGTACAAGATTCTAGTTCTCTTTATGTTTATTACTTCTTTTTTTTTACCTTTGTAGGAGCTTTCATTCAGTGACTCTGTTGTTGACCATATTCTGTGCGGGTCCTCTACTGGTATGCTAGTGGTGCCCCTTACCTGCCACAGTCTTCTGGCCCTGCCTCCAAAGTGGTTGGACAAAGTTCCAGTTGATATCCAGGGCGTGCTATTCTGTCTCATCATCACGTGGCTTGTGACGCAAGCCGCTGAGAGTGAAATAAAGAAGGAAACTATGGCACAAGAGATGGGGGAAGGCTTTGCACCTACCCTTAGCGGTACTCCGTTTGATGTTACCGGTATTCAGTGGACACTCCTGGACGGACACTCATCTCTTCTAATAGCAGTTCAAAGACGAAAAGATGTTATTTCTGACAGTACCAATCCATTTAGTGACATAGTGGAGAGATATTTAACTACCACTACTTTTGGAGAGGCACTCCATCATCTTGTCCGCCTGGAGCAGATATCAGACGCCATGGATGACTCAAAGCTGGCGCCAGTCTTCAAACTACCACTGAAAAGTTTATTTAGCTTTCAAGAGGACGTTTCTGCTCTATCTTCTCCAGTTAGTTTCTACTGGTATAGCAGTTATCACCAGTCTTGCTTGCCTAGCCCGGAGTCTCTTCTGTCGGAGCATAAAGTTTCCACTACTGTGTTCACACTTCACAGGTCATCTCTCAGAGATACTGTGCTTGTCTTTACTGTGTTCCTGCGTGCTTTGCTGAGTGGCTTGAGTATTGTAGGGATTCGAACTGCATATGGAAAGCAGGAAGATTCTATTTTGAGTGTGGCTAGTTCTGCTGGTGACTCCATGTGCTTAGCAGTGGCTCTGCGTGGGCCGGATGCTATTCAGGGCTGGATGGAAATAGTTGGTCCGCAAGACAGCAAGCTAGCTAAAATCACAGACCCTTCTTCTTTGACAGCAAAATTCGGATCTGATTTAATAGAAACTCTCAGGACCCAGTTCCGTTCCGGTGCTGCCCTAGCAAAGTGGTTTGGAGGCCGGGCATGCTTGAAGACTTGCAGTGTACTGGGCATGTCAGACTCGCACACCAAGTCCGAGAGGAGGAAGAGACAGAGAGTACGGTTCTCCGAGACTCAGAGTGAGTCTGAAGACAGCATCTCTTCTCCCATGCTGTTGGAGCCTCAGTTCCCTCCTCTCGTCTCCAATCGACCTCGTCTCATAGCTCCAGCCTACGTCAAATGCCTCCTGGTAATATCTCCCAATGTACCGCTGGCCGCCTATGGTAGCATTCTAGCTTGCTGTAGCAAACTTGGATTTGATGTGTTAGGGTGTAAGAGAGTACGCCTCAATGCAAAGAAAGCTGCTCTTCTGGACATTCCTGGGGAGTATTTAGCTCACTTCACTCCTTCCTCTACTCCTCCGTCACCACAGGTATTGCTGGATTCTGTTTCATCTCACCCTCTTGAGTCGAGTGTAGCTGTGAAGCAGCCATTAGCTCCGTTGCCTTCTGCTATCTTTATTGTTGGCCAAGAGAATGCCAAGCTTCATTCTTATGCTCTGCAGAATTTAATATCCGACAGTTTGAACTCGCTGACAGGTAGCCATCCTTCCGTTGTATTGCCGTCGGATGTTATCACATCTCCTTCTGCTCTCGTCCATGTGTCGTCGTTCACTGAAGATAAATTGAGACACTTTGGGTCTTTTTCTCCTACTATATCTCAATCAAGTACAGTTCCAGAAAGCTCGCTAGAGAGAGACAGTCAAAGCAGTGAGTTTAAAGAGGAACTGTGTTTTGTTGCCATACCTGGCTCACAAAGCTTGCCATCGTGTGTGAACTTGCTGAATGCCAACTACCACGTTGATCTTCTCTCCGAACTTCGACTTCATGAATCTGTGACAAGTGATACAGTCCAGCAATATGTGGAACCAGAGCTCATTGGATTGAAGATAGTTCCTCAACTCCCTCGATTCCATTCTAAGAAGCTCTGCCCATTCACATCCAGTGAACTGCTGTACACTCAGGCGATCCAACTTCTCACTGACAAACCAACAAGCCTGCTCGTATTTAGAGGCGTGGCATGTTCCAAGCAGATACAAGGTTTCATCAAGGGTTTGCAAAGAGGCTCCTCCCACATTCCAACTCTGGAAAGCCAGCTCCATTTCATTCTGTCTCGTACTCCGTCAGAAGCCATTCAGTTAACTAGTTTCTTTTTCTCTGGCAAAGAACTCTTCAGTGACCCCACCAATTGGGCTCTAGCCCCATACTACCCTCATTCGTGGGTCCATGAGCCAGATATCCTGCAGAGTTTTATTTGCTCGCGGGAGAACCTTTTCTCTGTGGTGCACTTGCCCATGAGTCAGATGACACTCTCTCTAAAGATTCTTGACAAGCTGACCAGGTCAGGATTCCAGTTGGCTGGATTGTCTTCAGTAGAGGTGTCAACGAATAAGGAAGGACAAGTGGTACGTTAATATTATCTTATGTTAGTTGAATACACTTCATAGCTTTGTCTATTAAATGATCTAATGTTCACACCTGATTTTTCTTCTGAATTTTTACTGCTTGTAAAAAATAAAAAGCATAAATAAATAATAATATATAAATAATCTAATTCTAGTTAATTGTAACTAGAATTAGATTATTTATATTATTATTTATTTGTTCTTTTTATTTTATTATCATTTTGTAATTGTATGATCTTTTGCCTTGCCAGCATTTCAAAAAAAAAAAATAGAAGTGTCCACCCACTTTCTCTGTTGGCCAAATGAGGGCTTTAATAAAATTATTAATGTGAACATGTGTGTGTTGAAATGCAGGAACCACAGGGAGCCAAGTTGGTAGCATGTGTTGAAAGATCCAACGCCATATGGGCTGCCGAGCAGGTTGTGAGGCCCTTTACCAAAGACCGAGCCATTGATAGTATTACATGTAAGTCTGTATGAACATCTTGAGTGCTAATTAAGCTAAACTAATTTGTTTTTAGGGTCAGCAAACTTTGATTCTACCATATCCAACATTAAGTTTTATTTCACTGAGGGTATTTGGTGCCGGCAATTAAATTCCATCTTGCAAGATTATTCCGTAAGTGGGAGGTAATATTCACTCCTCAGTACATTTTAAATTCCATTTTATTATTAGATAACTCAACTTACCCAAGACCGTTTAAGTGGCCTTGTTCTTCCTGAGGGTTGCTGGCAGTCTCTGAAGCCAGCGTCAATGATGTCGTATGTTTCTCCTCTGAATGAACGTACGGCCATTTTGCTGCTGCCGTCGCTGCTAGAAAGCAGAACTCGCAGTGGAGGTACAAGTGGATTTGTTCAAGTACTAGAAGCCTTGCACAAGGCTGGCTTTCAGTTTTGTGGCTTGAAAGTGGTCCTGTTGTCCAAGGATTCTGCGAGAGAGCTCAAGATCTTGTGTTGTGCTGAAGTTGAGGTAAGACAGCAGACTTCTGGCTATGCCTTCCGCCTATCTAATAAGATGTGCACACCATGGCTTGCTTGCTATTAGAAGAATCAACATAGCTGGTATGGCTACCTTGTAGTGATAACAATGACTATGCTAGACTTGACAACCAGGAAGTGATGTTAAATATATACATGGACATACATAAAATGCTGCCTGAAGTCGGTAGTAAATTTTAAAGCTATTAGACTGACCATGATTACAGGAGGATGTTAATTAGACTGACCATGATTACAGGAGGATGTTAATTAGACTGACCATGATTACAGGAGGATGTTAATTAGACCGACCATGATTACAGGAGGATGTTAATTAGACTGACCATGATTACAGGAGGATGTTAATTAGACTGACCATGATTACAGGAGGATGTTAATTAGACTGACCATGATTACAGGAGGATGTTAATTTCTTTATTTGTAGCTGGAGTCTATCCTCAGTGGCCCGTGCTTGGCAGTTGTGCTGGAGAGGGACAATGCTGCTTCCTGCTTCCAACTCATCTTGAAGAGGTGAGCCATCAGGCGTTGAGTATTATTCCGTGATGTTGTATGTGTGGTGTGATTGTTTCCTTTAGTGTATTGAACAACTTCAGCCATGGAGACCACATGCTTTCTCTGTTTGCAGATGTGCTTGTCCCTCCTGACAATAAGAAGGTAACTTATTTGCAGTGACAGAAATGAGGGCTTTTGTAACTTCAATTTGTATTCTGATGTGGGAAAGAGGAATTTTGATTTTTTTTAGAATGGCAAATCCCCAACCAGCTCCTTTGGCATGATTATAATATTATAAGAGGTCTGATGTTTGCTACTCAGTACTGTCAAGTGCCTGCAGCTGCAAAAAATGAATTAAAATTCCCTCACGTTTATGGTAATTATTGTTATTAATGTTTTTGTGTATTGTTGTTGTATTTTTGTTTGTTTTTCATTCAGGCCAAGCAAATTCTTCAGTTCCTCCATTGTCTCTGAGTTTACAACCACTACAGCCAAGCCACTGCTTGCTAGCCTGTAAAGGTCTGCAACTAACTACATTTTGGACTGCTGCAAATTATGGCACTGTTTATACCATTGATGTCACTGTCATTTTATTCATTTTTTTTATTTTTTGCTTTTTATGCTACTTCTTATCAGGAATTCAGAGATTTGTATTTGCGCATGCTGATACAATAGGTAAAATGTCGTCGCGGGAGATTAAAAGTTACTCGCGTATTTTTGAAGTGAGCATGCGTATTCAGGATACAGATCCACTCCCCCAAGTATAAACCATTGATAAACCATGAATAAATGTAACTAAAATGTGGGCGGACCTGGCTCCATCTGCTCACGGCATAGCAACGCCATAGGAGTACACAGCAAATTGAAGGACCGCCTATAGAGTAACTGAAGTTGCTCTGATCCCCCAGAAGCGGAGATGTCGGGGGAAGGGGAACAAGACGTCCGCATGGACATTTTACAGCAATTTAGTCTCAAAACTATGAAAATGGTAAGTCAAAATAAAAATCGCTGTTGCTGGTATGCTAATGATAAGATTCTACGTTCAGCCATTTTATTGGCATAGTCCTTTATTCAACAATATATTTGTTGTTGTTGTTTTTTTTTGTTTGTTTTTTGCGTAACAGACATAGCTCAAAGTTGCTTATGATCACCAAATTTTGTGTTAACGATATGTACAGAAAAATGACAAGTGGTCTAAGATGATCAGTGTAGAGGAGAATCAAACCATGCTGGTGGATTTCCTAGAGAAAGGAGATATCAAACTGCTCATCATCTACAGTAATAGTCAGGGAATACTTACTCCAATCCACTCCTATCCTGGCACTACCAAGGCTAAGGTTAGGATCACAAGAGACTTATATCTTCATTGCTTTAGTGAATTATTGGGGTGGGAGGGAGGGTGGGGGGGCCTTTTAGCTTCACCTCACTTTATAAACTCCACCTTTCCTGCTTTCTAACTGAAATTCTGATTAACATGGCATTAAAGAATCAAGTATAGTATACAGTACAGTCAGAAAAGCCAGCATTAAATGAAGATGCGAACTTTTGTTTTGAGTTTCATTGATTTTTTAGCTCTTTACTTTTGTTAGTTTAACATGGGATTCTCTAAATTCTCCTCCATGCCTCCCTGGGCATATGTGTGCTTTTTCTAAGACCAATGTAACTAACTAAGAATATTTAATTGAATTATATTGGCTCTTTTTTTCCTGTGAATTACATTTGGCTTCATTATAATTTCACATTGTTTATAGCTTTTTCAATAGTTTATTTCATTCCCATATTCTATTTGTTTTCACACACCCTCAGGGAGTGTACTTTGTGAAGCGCCATGGTGATGCCATAAAGAAAGATAACTTCTTCAACCTGGTGGTGTTTGGAGACCTCTCCAGCCTGCCTCTGGATCACTTCACTTCACTTGTTGAATCGGTAAGTTGCACATGTGTAATTTATATTGGGTCACTGATTATTACGACTTTGTCATGCCAATTCATGGGCGAAATCAAAATTACTGCCAAGCTGATTTGCTGCATAAGTGAAAATAAGAGAGTTGGACCACACTAGTGGATGGTTTAGACAGACAAGCAGACAGATGGCTGAACAAAAAAACAGGCAGACCGACAGACCTCATACTGGCAGACAGACAGACAGACAGACAGACAGATAGACAAACAGACAGACAGACAGACTGTCAGACAAACAGACAGACAGGCTGGCGGACAGACAGACAGACAGATAGACAAACGGACAGACAGACAGACAGATGGACAGAATGGGATCTTAGTAGCTAAGGTGAAGAAGCAAGTGCTGAAGATCTTTCAGAGTTGATATCTTTATCTTCCTCCTCAAAATTAAGCACGATGACTTAGTATTTTTTCATTAAAGTTGCCAAATGAAAATAAATGTTTGAAGGTGCAGTATGTAGCAATACATTATCTTATGATGTACCATAGGTGGTAGTCCCAGTGGTGGCCAACAACACAAACCACACCCGCTGGCCCAACGTCGTCTCTCAAGACGTCATGAAGCATATTGGAATTCTCAAAGGAGAAGTCTTCACTTTCAGTGGCAAAGTGAAAGGACGAACTCTGCTGCCCCTCCCACCTCAGACTGACCTCGTGGTTAAAGCTGCTGAATTAGATCTTAGGTATGACTGCTAATAATTACATAGAGCCAGCTTAGTTGCACAGGTGTATACGGTTTAGTATCAGCTTAGCTGCACAGGTGTATACGGTGTAGTATCAGCTTAGTTGCACAGGTGTATACGGTTTAGTATCAGCTTAGCTGCACAGGTGTATATGGTTTAGTATCAGCTTAGCTGCACAGGTGTATACGGTTTAGTATCAGCTTAGCTGCACAGGTGTATATGGTGTAGTATCAGCTTAGTTGCACAGGTGTATACGGTTTAGTATCAGCTTAGCTGCACAGGTGTATATGGTGTAGTATCAGCTTAGCTGCACAGGTGTATATGGTGTAGTATCAGCTTAGTTGCACAGGTGTATACGGTTTAGTATCAGCTTAGTTGCACAGGTGTATACGGTTTAGTATCAGCTTAGCTGCACAGGTGTATACGGTTTAGTATCAGCTTAGCTGCACAGGTGTATACGGTTTAGTATCAGCTTAGCTGCACAGGTGTATACGGTTTAGTATCAGCTTAGCTGCACAGGTGTATACGGTTTAGTACCAGCTAGCTGCACAGGTGTATACGGTTTAGTATCAGCTTAGTTGCACAGGTGTATATGGTTTAGTATCAGCTTAGTTGCACAGGTGTATATGGTGTAGTATCAGCTTAGTTGCAAGGTGTATATGGTGTAGTACAGTTAGTTGCACAGGTGTATACGGTTTAGTATCAGCTTAGCTGCACAGGTTATAGGTGATATATGGTGTATACCAGTCTTACTGCACAGGGTTTATACGGTTTATTATCAGCTTAGCTTGCACGGTGTAATACGGTTTTAGATCAGCTTAGCTGCACAGGTGTTACGTTTTAGTAGTATCAGCTTAGCTGCACAGGTGTATACGGTTTAGTACCCGCTAGCTGCACAGGTGTATATATCGGTTTTAGTATCAGCTTATTTCACAGGTGTAATATGGTTTATAATCAGCGTAGTTGGCTACAGGTGTATATGGGTAGTATCACTTAGTTGCACGGTGTAATATGGTTTAGTATCAGCTTAGTTGCACAGGTGTATATGGTGTAGTATCAGCTTAGTTGCACAGGTGTATATGGTGTAGTATCAGCTTAGTTGCACAGGTGTATACGGTTTAGTATCAGCTTAGCTGCACAGGTGTATATGGTGTAGTATCAGCTTAGTTGCACAGGTGTATACGGTTTAGTATCAGCTTAGTTGCACAGGTGTATACGGTTTAGTATCAGCTTAGCTGCACAGGTGTATACGGTTTAGTATCAGCTTAGCTGCACAGGTGTATACGGTTTAGTACCAGCTAGCTGCACAGGTGTATACGGTTTAGTATCAGCTTAGTTGCACAGGTGTATATGGTTTAGTATCAGCTTAGTTGCACAGGTGTATATGGTGTAGTATCAGCTTAGTTGCACAGGTGTATATGGTGTAGTATCAGCTTAGTTGCACAGGTGTATATGGTGTAGTATCAGCTTAGTTGCACAGGTGTATATGGTTTAGTATATCACTTAACAATGTCTTCTCAGCTTTCTTTTACTCATTAAATCTATTCTCTCTCTTTCACAGGCTGTGAAAGAGAGAGAATAGATCCAACATGGTTAACTATATTGTATATTTTACAACTCAGTCAGATTTAGTTCATCTACATGGCATGTAGTATACATGGTTTTGTAGTAGTTTAAAGCCGTGCAAATCCTCGTAAACTCCCTATTCTGATGCTGCATGTGGTAGGTGTGGCCTATTACTCTCCCCACCCTTTTAATTAAGCACATATTTTAATTACACCAATGACCTGCTCACCCTATTCCATTCCCATTAAACCCCTTACCTCATCTTGTGACTCCAGGGGAGAAGCTTACGAGAAATCCCTGATACACACAGTGGAGGGCGTGGTCATAGACTGGTCCCACCAAGTACAAGAGGTGCTCAAGAAAAACTCGGCCGAACCTCTGCTCCAGGGAAACAACCCGGGCCCATTGGTGGAGATAGAATTCTGGGTGTCCCGCAGGGCGGACTTGGAATCTGTGGTGGAACAGCTCTACAGTGACAAGGTGCTCAAGATGAGTCGCTTGCTGGAGAAGAGCTTGAGCAGCTACTACCCTGCTTACAAGTCCATGCTGGAGTCAATTGATGAAGCACTGATCGAGGCTAGGGACATTAGGTGAGGACTTGGCATGGTGTGGCTGTAAGGAACTTTACTATTGCTCCATGTTGCAATTATTTCATGTACTACTACTGTGTGGACGTACGTATGTCATTTTGTACTTTGACCCTGGTGTATTTTTGTGTTTGCTCCGTGTTCGACCCTGTCCCAAACTTCACTGAAGAGAATCTTCCGGTTTAGCGATCATTACCCGTATCACCCTAGAAATTGAATTGTTTACCGCTTTGAATTCTTTTGCGGGTGCACTTAAAACTCAAAAACTTATGGGAGCTCCATTTCTATTCGAGTTAGTGGTGGTGGTAAGTTAATTCAGCGAAGCGAGCGGAGCTGACTCTCTAATGAGTCCACGATATATATATATATATATATATATATATATATATATTTTTTTGTTCTTGTTAGGTCTAGGAATTGTTTTTGTTCTTGCGTGGGCGTATGTGTGCACATTTTCTCCTACGCGCTTGCGCGGGCCGGATAACCTTCTTAGCAACATTTTGTTTTGTTTACCCGCCGTACGAAGTAGCTATGCCCAGTGAAGCAAATTCTGCGAAAGAGAGACAAAACGTTAGAAACGCTCTGTCAAGAACTTTGAGGGCGTTAGAAACTCCAGAAGAAAAATTAGTAAGGAGAGAGATAAGAAATGAAAAAGACAGGGCAAAGAGGAGGAGAGCTAAAACGAAACAGAAACAGGTAGCAAAGTAACAGAATCTTTCTTTTTGAAAGCCATTAAATGTTCCTAATTTATTTATTAGACTCTTCCTGAGGATTACGGTACCAGGAGCCTTCATCATAGAAAAAAGCTACCACTATTGTTTTCTCACTTTGACAGTATTTTGTAGCCACACCAAGCATGCATGGAATAGCTGCAATTACAGGGAACGTGCATCGCTCGCTTCGCTATTTTGTGTTATTAGAGCGCATCACTAGTACGCTATTTGTCATAGTTATAAGCCCTACGCAACAGTATTTACTTGAAAATTCATTATCCACTAGACTAACCACGAAGGTAAGTCTTGCGTAGGTATGTTCAGTTGTGTGAAAGTATTGTGCGTTACAACTACTACTTAAAATATCACAAAGAAAAAGTTTAAATAACGTGACTTGATTTTGTTGCATCTTTTTCAATTCAAGCAGTTGCGGGGAGTGGTTACTATGGCATTGAAACCCCTTTACTGTATATATACGTAATTTAAAAACTCGACTTTATTTTAGTAGCTTGAGTGTTAGTAGTTAAAATAAACCGTTTGACAATAGTATAGTTTAAGGCTTGCTTGCCATTTGTGTTCAAGCACACCACTAGTTACTACTATTACTACTACTACTACTACTACTACTATTACTACTACTGCTACTACTTAGCTATTGTGCCTACATTAATTTCATTTTATTTTAACTGTTATTTTGCCATCATAATTATTGTTATTGAATTTGTTGTTGTTGTTGTTGTTGTTGTTGTTAGCATGCATTTGAAGCCATTGCGGAGACAGGTGGAAACAATGGAAGAATGTGAATTTCCTGAACTGGAGAAGAGGATCCCAGCCTTGTACCACATTATTTGCCTTATATGGGCAAACTCCACCCACTACCAACATCCCTCGAAAATCGTCGTCTTAATGCAAGAACTTTCCAATTTCATGATTGAAATAGTGAGACATTAAAAGATAGCAAAATTACAAGTGTATGCAAATATACAGAGCAAGCAAGAATATTGTATCAATATAATATTAAGAGTTACATTACAAGCACTATAATTATATTTATTGACAGTTTTGCTTGACCTATTAATAGCAACAATTGGTGAGTGTTTACTTATTTAGTCTTCACGAGTTTCTTTCTCAGCCTTCTGTTACTCATTAGATATATCATCGTCCTAATGCAAGGACTTTCCAATTTCATGATTGAAATAGTGGGACATAAAAAAGATAGTATTGCTTAAAAAAGCCTGTGAAAGAAAGAGAATACATCTAATATATTTAGGCTATTTTTATTTCTTTTTCTTTATGTGTAATTTGTCATATTTTTCTTACAAATACATTGTTTATGACAAACTTTGATTGTTTAGGCTCACAATTTTGTCACCGAGGAGATCCTTCGTATGGAGCCAGACGAAGGTTTGGAAAAGGTCAACATCACTCTGAAGGTGTGCTCACTCTATCGTGACTTGTTCTTTATCAAGAAGAAGGAGCTGACTGTCTACTTCAAAGAGAAGCCAGTGGTCCAATGGGACTTTGCCCCAAGCCTAATATTCAGCAGGCTCGATAGATTCATCAGTCAACTCAGAATGATAGTGGTAAGTTAAAAAGCAGCTGTATTAAGGAATGCTTCAGTATCAATGTAGCTTGACTAAATACTTTGTAATTTTAGATGCAGCACAGTATTAAATGTGTCTTGATAGTGGTGTAAAAATTGAGAATGGGACAATTATAAGAATGGCAGTAGTGTAATATAATTGCAACTTTGAAGAAACCCTAGTTGAAATTCATGTTTTCAAGTTATTGAGCTTTTTTACCAATTGTATCAAATTTGGCACAGGGAGATCTTTGAGTAGGAACGAGAACAAATATGTACAACTTGAACACACTTGGCAAAGACTTATTTATCTATTCATTTATTTTCTCACCATTTTTTGTGTCCCGCAGGAATTTTTTGACACTGTGGTTGTTTTCCTGAGATTGGAGAAGATTCAGTTTGGTGGTGTTCACGGACAGCCTTTGAGTGACATGGTGGAGGCCATGTTCACAGAATTCAACGAACTTCTCGCTGCTTTCACGAGCAAACCTGAAGACCCTCTGAATATTGCAAACAATGTAAGCAAACTGAACCTATTTATTGATATAAAAATAAAAATACATAAAACCGTTATTGTGTGTGCTTAAAGAGCAAGCTATACCTAATAATTTGTTCTACATTTTATTATTTTTTCATCGTCAAAAAGAAAAAAATCATTAGCTGCATTTTAATGATGAAATGTGAAAGTATTGCTAGAGAGATTTTCAGTGGCAATGTAGTTTAACCCATCCCTTCACTGCTGCCGGTGATTATTTTAGCATAACCCATAGACCTGAACATATTATGAGCTATTATTGGGCTATAGTGTGATCTCCAATAGCTCCTCAAGTCTAACTAATGTATTATTTCACAGTTATTGAATAAAGGTGCCACTTAATAAATTACAAATCCAATTTTGTTCACTTTTACAAGGTCCTCAATTTTTTAAAATAACAATTAATTAGTAAAGTCTAACCACACACCATTCCACAGGACTTCCACAATAACTACGGTTCTTTCAAAGCCTCCATTACAGCCATGGAGCAGCGTCTTTCACAGATAGTCTGCCATGCCTTCGACGAGTGCACCAGCTGCGAGAGCATGTTCAAGCTGTTTGAGATGATGGGGTCCCTGCTGGAGAGACCCATCATTCAACGTGACTTCAGGTTCAAGTATCCAGTCCTGCTCACCGAGTATAACAAAGAACTAGACCAAGCAAAGATGATATTTGACAGCCAGATGGAGAGAGTGCAGGGACCCTCTGGGGCCATTATCAACAAGAACATGCCCCACGTGGCTGGCGTGCTGAAGTGGTCTCAGGAACTCAGAGAGAGGGTCTCTGGAAACATGGACAGACTCAAGCTCATCAACCATGGGTAATAGACACAGGGCACTTTAGTGGCATGAAGTAGTGGAAAATAAAATCGAACAAGTGCATAAATAGATAGAATTGTGTTCACACTTATTAGCAACATTACCAATATTTTTTTAAAACAACTATAGCCATATTTAATATTGTACCCTTTTCACAGAGGAGATTTTATTTATTTTTACTTTAACCTGTGTGTTACAGGACAATGGAGAGTGCGGAAGCCATGATTATCAAGGGAAAGTTTGATGAAATGATGATCCACATCAACAAGTAAGAACTTTAATGAAGAAAAAAAACAAAAAAAAAATCTTTTCACAAAAACAAACAATACAACATTTTATTAACATGGCCAATTTTTAAATATGTTAACTATTTTATATGAATTGATGCAGATTTGAAGATGAGATGTACTCAGAATGGACCCAGGGAGTGGATGAAGTGGCTCTGACTAACTTGGAAAAGCCACTCCTACTCCGCAGCCCAGAGTCACAGCTCATCTCTGTCAACTTTGATCCCAAGGTAATGATCTGCAACAACTTGATTTTCAATGAATGTGGCTGGGTTTGGCAAAATGCTAGCTGTATTTAATTCAGGACGATTGACTATAAAGTATACCTGCACTTGTTGATTAAATCTGTGTAAAGAGTGTCTTAATTTTCCTTATCGCAATTTTTCTTCCATTCGGTAGCTCATAGCTCTGCTAAGAGAGGTGAAGTACATTGAACAACTTGGCCAAGGTGAAGAGAGGCCTCTTCCAGATAAAGCAGTGTCAGTCTTCCAACAGAATGAGACTTACCGCAAGTACCTTCAGAACCTTGACGTGGCAGTGGCTCTCTACAACAGTGTGAGAGAAACCATCTTGGATGTGGAGTATCCACTCATCAAAGACAAGCTAGAAGATATTGACAGACAACTTCAGAGAGCCATAGAACATCTGAACTGGACCAGCAGTGGTGAGTGAGAGAATGTTTTCATGCAAGTCCAACTTTCTTATCTTCCGTCCTCTTTCCCAACTCCTTTATTATTCTACTCCCATCTCCTCTCCAACTCTATAATTTCTCTTTCTCCCTTCCTCCCTCTCTCCAATTTAAACTGCTTTGTTTCATAATTTTACATGAACAAAGACACCCTTAAAAATATTACTGTCTTATAATAATAATAATAACTAGCAATTACCCCGCCACACAGTGGCACTTGATGTATTGCACAGTAAGAATGCAGTAGCTTAAGTTACTTCTATTCATTGTTATCATTCTCTATAGTTGGTTAAGGTTACATCAGTTTCCCTCTTCTGCTCTATTTTTCCCCGAACTATCTCATTTCTGTATCTCCCACCTTTCTTTTTTTCAGCTCTTCCTTCTTGAGTCAAGGAGTCCTTTCTCCTCCTTTGTCTACCTCTCCTGCTTCTGAATCTGTCTGCCCTTCTATCATGATTGTGGACTTAGGCCTTATGAAACTTTTAACTTCTGCTTTTTTACTTTCACCTTTCTTTTTGAAACTTATGCCGCCTTTACTTGACGATTTGATTCCAA
>WLWD01001453.1_pt1 | contig 34623 bp, 27 predicted proteins | sample 6712731 | NCBI WGS metagenome assembly WLWD01 (sample SAMN12718690, study PRJNA576275) | sponge metagenome | isolation source: marine sponge | host: Mycale hentscheli | place: New Zealand: South Island, Marlborough, Capsize Point | collected 2014-11-01 | reverse complement strand
GGTCCGCCAAGGTACCCTCAGGGGAGCCCTCAGAGGATGAATCGCCCACCCAGCCCAACCCAGATTTAAAAAGGGGAGGGGGGAGGACTATCTCCGGCAGCACCACCCTGGGGGTGGGGCTCCGTGACTAGGTTTTCAGTTGTGCGTGTGGGGGTGTGGCAGCCACGAGAGGTGTGGCTGCACAAGGGCAAGCCTGATGCAAACGCAAGACTTGCCAGAATCCCAACAGGACCCATCGGAGGCGTGGCAGGGGAAAAACATAAAGACCTGCCACGCGCGCGCGACTGCAAACCTTCGGCACACACTCATCGGTAAGGAAGGAAAGGTAACATACCACAAATATTAGTAAGGTACATAGGGTTAGACTGCAATCGTCGCCTTAGCAGGTAACGCTCATCAACCATGCCCAGGCCTACAGAAACAACACAAACCAGTGCCATTAGCACATTGGTCTCGCTGCCAACGTTCCCCAGCACACCCTGACAATATTTACAATGCCAGGCCTTTACAAACATTGGTCACAACACTACTTGGAGAGGTGAATCTCGCATCATGACAAAATAGAACACATGCAACTGAGCCACATGCTCAAGCACCTCGCTGATCCACCCATATAAACTGGGCCACATGTCCACATATCAGTGCTACACAATGAGCCACATGCTCAAGCACATCACTAAATTAACCACATACACTGGGCCACATGCCCACATGTCAGTGCCACACATTGAGCCACATGCTCAGGCACATCACTGATTTATCCATGTAAATAGGCCACATGCCCATATATAAGTACTGTAAACTGAGTCACATGCTCCACATTGATCTACCTTTATAGATTGACCTTACAGTGAGTCATCTACCCACACTAATCTATAAACACTCAAGTTTGGGCCACTTGCCCATATAAATGCCACCCAGAAATTGAGCCACAAGCCCATAGTCAACCCAGACCAAGTGGGCCACATGCCCCAGTCTAGGCTGCAAGAAAGACTGCCTCACACCCATGCATTAATCTCCCCCATAATAGAGCCTCAAACCCTGTAAGGTTCACACCCATCCCTGCCCCAGTAGAGTAGGCTACAACTACTCTGAATAAGTGAAGATTCTGGTGGCTAGCTTCAGATACTTTTTTTTTTCCCTTTTTCCTTTTTGGACGAACACCCCACCAAAAAAAAAAAATGGCTTGACCCACCCAAAGTTGTTGAGAAACACAGCTGCCCTAACTACCCCCTACTGCTCTTAATAGCAAGTCCAACATACCAGCTGTGGTGCCACTAGTCCCGCTACTGCAGCCAGTCTTCTGGGCTGTCTCACTTGCCAATTTCTCGATGGCCCCACTAGCACTGCTGCCCCCAGGGGCTGATGACATAGGTCTAGCACTGGCCTGCCGGCGCAAAATTTCTTCCACCATCGCTTCAACTCTAGCTTCAACTGTAGCTTCGACTCTCCTGTCAAAATCTGCGTCAGCCCTTTCTTCCACCGCCTCCCCACCACCTGGCAGGGGTTCTCCACTGGTACCCTTCCTCCTTAACCGCTAAGTCCATCAGACGCCATCAGAAAAACTTGACTGTTTCCTACTCTCTGTCGTGTTCTCATAAGGTTGTGCTCGCGCATCCACGTGGGCATTCTAATATTATGCCCCATGCAGTCTATCCCCGACAGCCCTACTACACCTTACCCAACCAACTTGAGGGTATTCCGCCTGGTATTAACCCCGCCTAGCCTGCTGCTAAGCTGTCGTAAAATAGGATGTTGCTGTATTTACATTAATTAAATAGGATGTCACTGAGATAACAATATAATGTCCTTCATTTTCTATTGTTCTTTTATATAATTTGTGTAGAATTCTTTGAACTAATCTGCTGCCATTGGAACCCTGAATTTGAAATATCCATCAGTATACGGAATTTTATTTTATTTTTTTGCATAGTTTTTGTCTGTTTGTTGTTTTTTTTATTTATTTTTATTGCTGTTTGTTTTTGTTTTTTGTTTGCATGTGTGTGTGTGTGTGTGGACTATTTCATTATTGTAATTATTTTCTTAATATTTATGATCCTTTACCTAAATAAAGTGTCTATGATACATACCTGGAGCTATGAAATAGTATAGTAAGATATGCAACTGACAACTGATACAATGTAGACTGCCATGCTGCTGAGCAGTTAGTACAATGAAGCGTCAAATAAGGTTGTATATGCATTTAGCACCCATTTACATCCTGCCACTGCTGCATAGCAACTGCATGGCCTTCCTCTTACAGCTTGTACATGAATCTCAGGATATGGAATATGTGCAATTGGATCTACATTAATAAGTAGAGGCCATAGTCACGATAGCATTCCCTCGATGTATAACAGCTGATTCTGATACTCAAACAGTAGTGTACGTATGCAATGCTTTTATCAGCCTATTCCACACAATTTTTACTCCCAACTTTACACTTGCCAAGTTAGTATACTCATGTTCGCTATTGCTGCCTTTTGCTTATTTAAACAAAACTGAATAAAAAATAATAATACGATCAGAATAGCAAAAGGTCCTCAATCAAACAAGCTTACTACTAACATACACCCATTATAAACATAGATTTCTGCAAATAATTGTAGAATGTCACATTACCAAGTCTACTACATAATATGAGTGTGATGAAGTCAGTGAAATGACAACTAGTACAGCTAATTTGTAGTCCAATCTCATAGAACATGTACATAGTAGAGTGATTATACAAAACCCAAGGCTCCCAGAGAACAGCTCATGGAAAACAAACTCTGAATGGTAGACATATGACATTCCCGGCAGTCCGGATGACCAGAACTGTTGGTAAATTAGACTCCATCACAAGCAGAAGCCCACTTGGATTACTAGCTATGTACCTACATAAAATAATAATAATAATAATAATAATAATAATAACAACAACAACAATAGCAGTAGTAATAATAATAATATTAATAATAATTAACAACAACAGCAATGCATAATAAAAGTAAAAAACAATAACAACAAAACACAAGAACAACAACAAAAACAACAAAAAAAAAAGATAAAATTATACTAGTAATACTATAGCTGAGTCATTACTTTTTTTTAATAAAAATGACAGATAACTGATGACAGAATTACTGACTGATTGACAGACAAAAATAATGACTGACCAGAGGTAGTCATGATGTTCTTATGACAGTCGTATTGACTGACCGACTGACATTACTAACTCAAGTCACTGGTCACATGAGGACATCATCACTACTTCTAGTCACTGATCGCATAAGAATCTCATGACTACCTCTATAGTCACTGGTCAAATGAGAATCTCATCACTACCTCTAGTCACTGGTCATATACGAACTTCATGACTACCTTTAGTCACTGGTCATATGAGAATCTCATCACTACCTCTAGTCACTGGTCACATAAAACCTCATGACTAACTCTAGTCACTCGTTATATAAGAACCTCATGACTACCTCTAGTCACTGGTCACTAGAAGGCATGAGCCTAAAAAATGGCTCCTTGATGATGAGAGGCCGAAAGCCGCTTGCACGCGTGTTTAAGTTTCTAGAAATCACGTGATAGTTTAGCAGGCGTGGCTCTAGATCGTAACTTATAGCATGCGCGTTTGACGTGTGCGGTTCGCCTGGCCATATGGAATCAATGAAAATGAATGATTATACAAGACAGATAAATTACATTAAAAAAATGTTTTTTTCATGGTAAAGTTTTAGGCAGGTGTGATTCTTGTTTTAAGTCCAAAAAAAGTACGAAGTATTGCCGCGTCCAGCACAGTCACCATGAACAGCAGGCAGCACTATGTTGTTCTTGCTTTGAACAGGCTCTAGTCTCAGCCACTCACTGTCGCATAACACTTGGCCATCTGGAGGAAGGTGCATACTGGATGACAAGGAATCTGCAGAAAACTGATAAAGTGCCATCATGTTACTTTGATTTGTCATCAGTTACCTTCACAACACATAATAGCTATTAACATTGAAACCGATCCCACATGCAGTATTTCCCATCTTGGGCCCCAGTGTCCCCAGGACTATGGTGAAGGTTTTTTACTGAATTACACTGCTGATAAGTGGGAGCTATGGAGAAAATGCTTTGAAAATCAAACAGGGGCCATTCTCAAGTTATCTACTAGTAGTAACAAAAACAAGGAATCTAACTGTGGAATGCTAAAGAAAGGGACAGACATCTTTACGTATAAAGTTAGCTGGAGGCAACAGTACACTTGTTTTCGAGGAGGGAACCCACGTCATAAAACTAACGCCTCTAAAAATCCAAGAAATGCCCCAGGATCTAGAATAAGTGGATGTCAAGCAACACTGAATGTCAGACTACTTAAGCTAGAACACACAGCTATTCTTTATATACATTTTCCTTTAGCAACAGCTCACAACGGGCATTCACTCAAGTCTCTTGCTGACATGCATGCATGCATACCAACCTCTCCCAGAGATAGCTGAAAGGATAGAATCCTTGGTTTGCAACAGCCATTTAAACCAAATCAGCTTAAAATTGTCACTCAAAGAATGGGTACACAGAGAGGTGATTCCAAAGCATATGAAAAATGGCATACTTGAGGAAATGCCCAATGAGTTTGATCGTCGCTACTACCCAACCACCCAGGACCTAAGAAATATAACAAAGGGAGTCATCAACAAAATCAGAAAAAACACTTTTGACCAAGATGCCCTTGAAATACTGTTACATGATGAAGTCAAAGAGACAACCAGTTTCAATATTTCCTTCGAAAATACCAAGATTTTGAAGATAACGAAGTTGAAACGTAAGAACTAACACAATAAAGGAAACCCAGAATCTCATTTTCACCCCCCAATCAAACAGTTCCCTTTCCTGTACAAAAAGTTACTTCCTTCGCACTCACACCGTCAGTTTACTAATCACCTTGCCTAACAAATGCCTCCTCCCTCCTCATAGGCAAAATGTAACCCTATCTATAGCAAGACCTTTTCCCCACTACAAACTACCCACTTCCCATAACTTATGTGTTTACTCCTCCTACGCAAACACAGCAACACAAGTGCTATTTTTTTAAAATTATTTTTCATTTATTGTCTAATATAATAGGGTTAAATAGCTATATTGGAAATGGAAATATACACGAAATAACAACAACAACAAAATACTGTTTCTCTTAGGATGTTAAGAGTTTGCGGCCACATTTTTGACATCATCCATTAATAATGAAACAGTTTTAAGTTGTGGAAGTTCAAAGCTATTGCTAGGTGCCTCTAGTCCACTAATTAGATTGATTCCATAAGCAATTGAAGCATTCATAGTACTTAATCTGGGTTCCTTTCAGCTTTTCACCAAGGGGGGGGGGGGGGGGGGGCGAAATTAGATAATGTTAAATTACAATCAACAGACAGTACTAAATGCGACATGACATTTATGGGTTTATAATACTTTATTTATGTGCATTATTTTCTTGCTTTCAACCCTTGAAAATATATATGTACCAGTATAATACATCTCTAAGTATGACATTCTTATGACTGTGTGTAACAGAAGCACTCCCGAGGACCTTTCACCACATAACTATTCAGCTACTGACCACAACAGCACCACCACAAGTAGTGTTGAAAATTCATTTCTCTTAGTTCTACAAACAAATAGCCAAAAGGATCATATGAAGAAGTATGGCAACAGCATAACACTAATGGATGCAATTTATCGCACAACTAAATACGGATTTCCTTGCTTTTTTCTGACCGTATATACAAGAACATCCATTGGAACTGGCATGGTCATTGCAACCATCATTCCTCAACATGAGAATGAGGACATGATCACTGAAGGTCTCAGCATTCTCAAGCAATGGAATCCTGAGTGGTCACCTAAATATTCAATGACGGACAAGAGTGATGCTGAGCTTAAAAACAGTATTCCCATCAACCATTCGTCTTTTGTGCGATTTCCATCGAGCACAAGCCTGGGAAAGATGGGTGAATAAAGGCATGAATGGCGTACCATATCAACACAGAAATGAAATTCTCGAACATCTTAAAAGTTTAGCGTATTCCTCATCAAGTAAGTTTTACATACAATGGTCAGAACTACATGTGATAGACAAACGTATTATCAAAAAACTAAGCAAACTAAATTCACAGCATACAGTTACCTTCTGAAAATAGAGCAACAACTTGGTAATCTGATCACTAATAATTTAATCCCTCCACTGACGGATTTCTGACCAAAATATTTTTTCTTCTTATTTTACAATACCACAATTCGGTAAAACAAAAATGTATACTATAGCTTCCGTCAAGAGCCTGCAATACAACCATTCTAAAGAGCAATTTATAATGACTACAGACAGTAGAACATGGTTAAAACAATCCGACTCACATATAACCCTTTCACCGGTAAATCTTTATCAGGCACAAGATAAATCAACAAAAGAGAAAATTACCTAGCAACTATGCTGCATACAGAAAATAAAGCTGAGGGGGAGGGGGGGGGGGCAAAATGGGATTTTAGAGATTGTAGGGGGGGGGGGCAGGCAAGCTTTATGACACCTTTTGTGAATATTTTACCGTATCACACTTCTAATTCTAAGAATAGCAATTGCAAGAAAAAAAGACATGTGAGTAAAAAAGCTAATGTTTCAAATAGCATGGAATACCTAAAAAAATCAGGGATATACACCATAGTGGCAGGACAGGCAAAGCTGTCAAGTAAGAACTATAATAATAATAACAATAATCATAATAATCATAATAATAATTGTCATAATCATAATAATTATAATCATATAATTATAATCATAATAATCATCATAATAATAATATTGTTATTCAGGGATTTATACCAGATTTTTGGCTGGGGTAACTACAACATGTGTACCAAAAAAAAAAATTATTTAGGCCGAAATTTCAAACTTCCATTAAGTCAGACGCATCAGTTTGTGAACTTTTTACAAAAGCAAGCCATGAATGAGAAACAAGTTCAGAGCTAGATAACTAAATTTTATATCTATGTAATGCCAATATTTATACTGAATACAGAGACCCAGTTTGACGAAGTTCTTTGTATTATAAAGGCTCAGAATTGGTACAAAGACAATTTGAAACTTCAAAACTACCTGGATAATGAATGGCTCAGCTGCACTGAAGTAAGCAAGTTATGGAAGTATATATAGTCAGTATATGTGTCTGTTTATGAGAATAGCTTGTATTATGCAGCCCCAACATGTTTTTCTAAGCTGCACTCGGTTGAGTGATAAGCTTCAACCGACACTGACATATTCATGGCACTAAACTATTCCTCTTAGGCTCTTTTAGCACTTGTTAATCCTTTAACAATACTGATTAATTGGCTTCACCTGGATTTCCAGTGGATAATCACTATACATATGTGTACTATGTATATGCACTACCGTATAGCCGGAAATATTGACAAAGAATTTAATTTGGTGATGTGGCGGTTTTGGTCCTAAATAGCCAATAAATAAATAGTCAACAATGTTCCTCTTGACGATTGAAGCTACCTGCTCTCAGTGTATAGCCAAACTTAAATCCGTCTATAGCATCTCAATGGCAAATAGTAAAATATAAATCCCATCAATATTTCTGGCTATACGGTATGCAGGCTTTTGAAAACAAACAAAAAAAAAACAAAAAAAAACGGAACGTATACAAATATTAATTTTTAAACACCATATGCAGTAGAAAGTCAGTTATTCGAACAATTTGGTCCGAGCAGGCATGGAACACACTCATTTTCAGTGCTGGTGCCAACTTACATGCTACTTAATAATTTGCTATATTATTAAGAAAAAAAATAATGTGGCTGTATAACTTCTTTTTTTTTAACTTGTCCGACATTCAGACATTCAGAGTGGTGGGGCTAAACCCTACTAGCTCTAGTGGTTGCTCTGGCTTTGCCAAGCCGGGTGGTGTCAGATAAGTGAAGTGCTCAGATTACTGAACAACATAATAAAAAGTTGAGTAGAGCACTACCTTAAGGATGCAATTTTATGCTCGCTCATGCTGCTAATATATTTTGAGTGTTTGGTTGACAGACCCTTTTAAATAACTGACAGTCGACTATTTGACTTTATACTGTACAGTGAAACCTCTCTAATTCACACTCCAAACTTTAGAGCAACTCTATTATTTAGGCAGCTAAAGCAGGGTAAATGAGTGGGTGATTTAGCTAAGCATTTAATGACCCTTCCCAACAAAATTATTTTAAAATACAATATTGATTTAATGAGATACAGGCACTATCAGAGTTGCAGGCATCCTTTGGTCCCAAAGAGCCCAAAAAAACAAAACAACTATTATATGTACATGTACATTATATTATATATGCCCATACCAAAGAACACAATATGATAGGATAATTAATGAAAGTGTGTGTAAATGTTCATTGTGTTTAGCTATGGGCCCACTATTGCCGGTAAATCTTTCATAATCAAGTGGACACCAATAATATCACAGAAGCATTTAACAATGTGCTACGACGAAGGTACCTTCCACTTCGACAAGATACAACCGTGCATGCATTTGTGCAAATTCTGACTGAGGTCGCATTCCGTGAACTAGAGAGCAACTACATGCAGTCCATCATTAAACAGACTCAAGCCTATCGTAAACCACGTTATGACATACCGTTGTATTTAGAAGGAAGACCTAACAAAATACAGAGCCTCTGCATGCTCAATATTGAACCAGCAAAACTTATCACCAAAAAAGATATTCATGAAGTTCAAAGAGGAATATTTGAAATCAAGTCAAAAGGCACAAATATATGGAGCATAAATGCCACAAGTGGGAAGTGTACTTGTCTGGTATTTGAGTTGAGTCACACTCCATGCTAAGCATTTCTTCGCAATATTTCACCACTACCCATCATGGAGTTGGAACGACTTGCCCGCAAGTTTGACAGAATCTAATCACATGGTTCTTGACACCATTAGTGAACCACCCACTAATGATATCAGCACTAACTCGCCACTAGTCACAGTTACCACCAATAGTAACAGTCAAGAGCTGCCTGGAAAAACTAAGACAACCGCCAATGTGATATACAGGCTACAAAAAAATATTGAGGAGACAGTGGCCAGATGTCGAACACTAGCTTTTTTTTACTAGCGACGTTACAGCTCCTGAAAATGTGTTAGCACACTGTGAAGCAGCCAGAAATACACTAGCAACATCAGCAACATCAACACAAGACAATCTTCCTCCAATTATTACTGCAATTGAAAAGGCTGGAGTGGAAGATTTCAAGAAAACTAGTAAACACTTTCACCGAACCAGTTTTAAACACCAAGCATCCACTAGGAAAGTCCAAATAACAACTGGTAGGGCAAAGGTCATGAAAGAACCATTACTAAAGGGATGCAATACTATATAGTTGGCCGACCTAAACTCAAGAAGAAAAAAAATAGAAAAAAGTGCTTTCCAAGACAAATATCACAGATAAACAGAGAAAAATTCATAAAAGCAACAAGAGTGTTACGAAAAGGTACGTGTGTGAACCCACGGCTCGGTAATCGCGATTTCCTCGCTCAGCGCTCACTCCTGGAGGACAGCTTATGATCACTGCCACCAGAATCCAGTCGCAAAACTCTTGACTATCTCCACCAGCTAGCTGAACCCTTCCCGGAGCAAAGGTATATGGATTTAGTTATCGTGATTAGAGTACGAACAACACGTTGAACTAGTTGGGCGGAGCCCGACCACTTCTGAAGGGAGAGGTCGGGTAACAAGCCTATACCCGGGTTTGTTCTGCTGAGTCAGCTAATTTCCTTAGCATTTAACCACACTTCAATCTGATTGGACTGCAACGTACGTTGCAGCAGGGAACAAACCCGGGTATAGGCTTGTTACCCGACCTCTCCCCAGCAGAGGTCGGGCTCCACCCAACTAACGTTGAACTAGGACTGAACTGAACAAAGCACGAGCGTGGCAAGGATTATATAAGGACCAAAGCCACGCCCATACATGACACAAAAAGATGCAGACTTCCTGCGCTAGCACACTACAATTAATTACATGAAACTTACAAACACATAAACGTTCTTCACACTGAAATGTTCAACACCTTTGACTGCTAATTGGTACTGACACACACACACACCAGAATAGTTCTTGCTCTTCTTCATGTGGGCCTCCTGCCCACAACGTGAATTCAGTACAAACATTACTTCAACCCCCAGGGTAATTATTTTTTACCGACGTATGTTTGTTGGGCAGATTAAAAATAAAAAAAAGAGAGTATGTAGCATCTAACAAACAAATGAGACATACTAACTAGTGATGTGCTTGAGCACAAATGGCGAGCGAGCCTAAAGGATTTTGACTTCTAACACTGAAGCTACTGAAAATAAGGTCCAGATTTTAAATTTCGCATAGCTACACGGTAAAGGGATTTCAGTGCCATAGTAACAACTCTCTGCAACTGCTTAATTGAATTGAAGGAAAAAACAACAACAAAACAATACACGTTATTTAAAAGTTTTCTTTGTGATATTCTTTAGCTAAGTAGTGGTTGTAACACACAATGCTTTGACACAACTGGACATGCACCTACACAGACTTACCTTCGCTAGTACAATGTATTTTCAAGTAAATACTGTTGGGCACGGCTTATAACCATGACAAAGAGCGCATTGACTTACCACCGCCACTAACTCGAATAGAAATGGAAGTCCCTAAGTTTTCTAGTTTAAACTGCACCCGCAAAAGAATTCAAAACGGTAAACAATTCAATTTCTAAGGTGATACGGGTACTGATTGATAAACGAGAGGATTCTGTTTAGTGCAATTTGGGACGGGGTCGACCACATAACTAACACAAAAACGCGAGGGTCAAAGTACAAAATGACATGCGTACGTCCAAACACAAATGAACAAACATCCCCGATTTTCAATTGTGTTACCCCTGTAAGTGTCTCGCTCGCTCGCCAACTAATAATTAACAAGGTTTTACATTTTGCCACCTAAAATTTTGGACGCCACTCAGGTTCAACAAATTGTTACATAAGATTTCTCAATGGCTCCACTCAGCTAGTTAAATCTAGATTTTTAATTAACTTTTTTTCTCGGAAAATGATTACTTCAAAACAGTGATAAGAAGGAATTTTAGAGTGCCTCATACTCAATTTCTGTAACAATATCATTGCAGCACGACAGACAGCTATTCAGCAAACTTCTACACACAAAGTAACTGCATCAGAGTTAATGGAGGTAATTATATTAAAAAAAAGAATATGTATATCACAAAGAGATGTAATATATTTTATCCCTCACACTATCTCATATACTCACTTCACTTGTAGGGACTGACCAGACCATTCTCTCGCTTTGTAAAGCTGGATCCCACCATCTCTGATCTTTCAATTCCAGAACTAAAGAAGAGAATACAAGATGAGCAGATAAGAAAGAGTACGAAAAAGGGCCAAATAAATTAAATATGGTTTCTGCCCAGTGGGAAGAATGGGACATGGAAAAAGCCAATGTAATTTTTTTTGATTACTCAAACATGCTTCGTTATTCATAGCCAGTATGAAATGTCCCAACAATACATGAACTACCTTATAGCTCAAGCAACTATTTGTGCAGCGATTGGTAAGAATGTTGAAAGTCAATTGACATCAATATACGTAGTAATAAACTTAATGTAAATTACCACGTCGAGGAAAACTAGATGTTTTTTTTTTTGGCATTATATAAATACTTTAGCAAGTCATATTAACTGTTTAGAATTGCACTTATTAATGCAAAATGAAAGCAGAAAACAACATTAAATTAATATTAAAATTTTCAAAAAACAAACAAGTGATAATTGTTATTAACTTGTGCCAACATACTTACACATAATATCTTTATACACTTCAGGTAATGCAACAAGGAAACAAAGTGGTGTCTCGTCATGTGATTGTGCTGGATGTACTAAACAAAACTGCGGCAAAAGTAAGATGTGTTTGGACATGCCGAAATTTGGTGGCAAGGGTAAAAAGAAACAGAAGTGTTTGCTAAGGAGATGTGAATTGTCCACTAATGCAGTGTCAATCGTGTGCACTAAACGACATTGAAACACTTCTTCCCTCCAGGTGGCTCAATGATAGGGTAAGTAATAATGTGGTGTGCTCGTTACATAATAAGTTGGTGTGCAGATAAATAGTAGCATAGAAAAAGAGTTAGGCTAGCCAAACAAAATATTAATTTATGGGATGTATTAGTGCGCCGGAAGTAGGTCCAAATTTGTATAAACACATCTGTATTTTTCTAACAGATTATAGATCGTTACTTCAATTGAACTTAAGCTACTCATTGACACATACAACACTGAGAATGAGGGCTACATACATGCTTTTAGCTGCCACTTCTACACATGGCAAATGTGGGATTCAATAAAATGAGTTAGATGGACCAAGAAAGTAAGTTCTGTCACAAATTAATAAACAGTTGTTGTTTGGTAGTTGCTCCTTTTTTTTTAAAATAGTAGGTTGACTTATTCCATGCACAAATGGTACTAATTCCCGCATTCACCTTGGTGCTCACTGGGCAGTTGTCTTTGTTAATCCTGGATCAGATACTATTGAATATTACGACTCCATGCAACAAGAAAATGGAAAATGCTTATGCCTCATCAGGTAAATACTCTCTCTCTCTCTCTGGCTTTAAGCTGCATGCACATGTAATGACTGTTATATAGAAGCTTCTTGAACTGGGAAGAAAGCGAAGATGATGCAATAAAATCACAGTCATGGAATGTATCATCAGTGAAGGTAATGTTACAACAGGTATTAATAGCATGTCATCACATCATAACTTTTATAAAACAGGGAATACCACAACAAATGAACAGTTACGACTGTGGAGTATTCGTCTGCATGGTAAGTAAATGTCATAGTATCAAGAAAGTGTCACAAACTCCTGTATTTGCAGTATGCTAGATGCAAAGTACTGAAAACACCTGTGCTATTTTCTCAAGTAAGATCATCGCCAACCTCATGTTGATTAATATTATTTTATGAATATTTCTAAGGTACATATGCCAGCAATCCGGACACATATACAGCAAGAGATATCACATGGAAATTTAATCACTTTACAAGTGCAATAAACTTGACACAAGCCATTCTGTCAAAATTAGTTTTAGTGCTATTGTTTTGTACTTTACTCAGTCTTGTCACTACACAGTATATGCCCTAGTTTAATCCAACACATTTGTGATTTTTTTTTATTCCTGTCATGTACACAACACTTGACATACCTAAGCATAGACACGTCATTGACAGGCACAAGCCGCTAACACACTCCGCTCGTTGTAGTGACTCCCCCATCCCACCACAGCCTCTTCTCTTCAGATCGATAAGACACACAGCTTAAATTCAAGTCTCGTGAGTGAAAATAGGGGAATCCCAACATCTAATCGTAAATTAGAACAATATGAGTTATTTCAATGAAAACAAATGTTGTACTTCAGCAATATTCCCATAATATTTTTTGGATAGAATGAATAAATTTAATAATGAATAATTTGAATGTACAACTATAATAATATATTACAGTAGAACCTCCCATGTCCAGCTGCTTAATTAATAATTGCTGGAACTCAGTCTTTACAGCCTATGATCCTTAACAATAGTTATATATAGTCTTGTGATTCTTGCTACAAGTAGGTATTATAATGTTGTTTTTTTTAATGCTTTTAATAATTTTTAATTGCATTTCTATTAGTTACAGGCACCCCTCAAAACCAGGGTGCCCAGATAAGAGAGGTTCTACTTTATAAGTTTTATGCAATACTTTGATAGCTAGTTGGATTTAGTGCTTAGCTATGTATATTTTTGACATCAACTGTGTTGGAGAAAATTAAGGATATATACCTACATAATAAGAATAAAAGATGTGCTTCCCCAGCTGGTGAAGATCCTCCCGGATCAAAAACGTTTTGGCTTATAATAGTTTCAACATAATAGCTAGCTAATATTATATCTTTATTACAATGAAGGTTTAAGTTATGGAGTCCTATGTGTCACTTGTACATAAATCAATCTTATTAAAGATATTTGTTAAATTGAATCTATTATGATGAGTAACAAAATTCATAAGAACATTGAAATTCTGTTTAACCCAACTCTAGTTCAATTAATTGTTATCGTCCAATAAGGTTGCCAGCATGACCCTTTACCTAATTACTCCTCTCGAGCGATCGGGTAAAAGATCGTCTTTCCCCATATTTAAGTTAAAGAAACTGACGCTCCGTACCTGAGTGTTAAGTGACAAACATATCAACGATATAGCTGTAAAAGGATGGACTCAAACCTTGCTAATCTCTACCTTCACAGGGAGAACGTAGCCTGGGCTGGAAAAAAGAAGAAGCTTCCAGTTACTTTAGTCACTGGTTTTCTTGGTTCCGGAAAAACTACTCTGCTAAACTATGTTCTGACCAACAAGCACAATCTCAGGATTGCTGCTGCTGTGAACGATTTTGCAGCCGTAAACGTTGACAGCCAGATTGTGAAGAGAAACCAAGCGCACGACTCAGTGGTGGAACTCACGAATGGCTGCCTGTGTTGCTCCATCTCTGGTGAGTTTAAGACTGCTATGTGGAACCTTCTTCAAGATGCAGACATTGGTAAAATCGACTACTTGCTCATTGAGACCAGTGGGGTGACAGATCCTTTAGCTACCATAGTTACCTTGGAGGAAGACTATGGGAAGATGTATCGCATTAGGCTGGATTCAGTTATAACTGTTGTAGACACAGATGATCTCGTGAAGAAACTAGAAAATGGCGAGAAACTAACAGCCGCTGCAGACAGCCAGCTCAAGTGTGCAGATGTGGTGCTACTCAATAAAAAAGATCTTGTCACAGATGCTCAGTTAGGACAAGCGTGTGCTTTTATCTCGGAGTTTGTTCCTGGATGTCGCACATACCCCTGTACCAGAGGGGCAGTCCCTCTTCATTTTTTAATGGAAGTCAGTGAGCCTCCCAAGTCTACTGTGGTCACCCATGAGGTGTCTAGTGCTGCTTATGTTATTCATTGTGACGGTGGAAGCATGAACCAGGAAAGAAAGAAAAGAGTCAAAAGCGGCATAGAAGCTGCCAAGCAAACCGGTCACATTTCCAAAGATGAATTTTCGTCGGTTGTATTTGAGAGTAAGAAGCCCCTCAGCTTGAGTAGATTTGAAACTGCCCTGGGTGGGCTCTTCCCAAGGAATATTTCTCGTGTGAAGGGGACATTATGGTTTGCAGAAAATAGATCATACACTTACGATTTCCACATGAGTGGAAGGCAACGATACGAGATCACCCCACAAGCAAATGTCCAAGACAGCTTAGTGGGAGCTTTTTCTGTTCAGATAGTCGCCATAGGCCAGGGTATTGATGAAGACGGTGTCATGCAGCTTTTAGAGAGTTGTGTAGTCCAAGATCTGGCCAGTTGTTATCCCTTACCTTCTCCAGAAGGCCTTGAGGAACTCGCGTTGTTAAGGAACGATCCCATATTTGAAATCATTCATTCCCCTCAGGCAGAATCCCCTATAAACGATTCACCTAGTTATATAGATTTCCGGGTGACAGGAGTGTATGATTATGGCGTTTCTGTGCATGAGGCTGCCGCTGTCAATGGCATCGACTTCAACCGAATGAACTTGGACCTTGCCAAATGGGTGAACGGAAGTAGTGGTCCGTTTTGCCTTCTGCCTGTCAGATTGCCTGATGGTATGCAGATCTGTAGGCATGCTATATGCTCAGACATGCCCTTTCATTCACTTTTTCCGGTCATATCAGATGCAGCTAGGAAGTTAGTAGCAGAATATTTCCGAGCCGTTGGTTTCTGTAAATGTGGCACTTGATTTTCTTCTTAATTTTGGGTAAATAATGAATTTACCATAAACAAGTTATTACATTTCAGTTTTGTGATTGTGAACATGCTATTAAATAGTGTGTTTGTTATTAATGAAATAGTTTGGTTGTGTTACGACATACAGTAGCAATGGTGAAGCCATTCAATTGTGGTTGCCTCAAAACAAGTTGTAATTGAATTAGAGCCGCTCATATGGCTTGTAAAAATTTTCTTTGATTCGTTTGGTTTGGGTTTTTTAAACTCAACCGGGGGTTGTTATAAACGTCCGTCTCAGTCTGGACAGTCAAACTTGTTGAAGTTCGAGGGAATATTGTAGCTAGTTTGATTCGCGCTACTTCTAAGAAATAGTAACTATCTCCGCAGTAGGAATTTGAACTTCATTTTGAGCAGCTGTAATCTTTTGCAAGTATCCGACCGCGACGGATTCATACGGACTGTATAACTCTGTACTTTCTTGTCCGAACTTACAGTCATGGCGCTTCTCAGGCGGGTTGGAAGCTTGAAGAGAAGTAATAATACCTATTTGACTCCCAAAAAGCCTGGGACGGACAACGCAGAGAGACCAAAGGGAATGTTTAGATGCCATGTTACTCTTCTAGACGATACTGTCTTCACGTGCGACATAGACGTAAGTATGAATGTTTGAAGCAGTAGTTTTTTTAACCTCTTTCTATGCACATTATTGTGGGTGAAAAATGAAATGAATATAATTTCTTTACCACTGCCATGTGGCCACGACTTACCTAATATATCTTTCCAGAAATTCGCATTGTACTGTTAACAATATTTGGAAAAATATGCCTGGGTAATGTTTGAAAGAACCGATGTTATGACGTGCTAATTTGGGTGTAAAGGTGCTAACCATTAGCTCAGTGCATTGTGTACTGCCAGATGTCTGCTATTCAGAAGAAAGTAGTGTTTCCTTCCTCCCAATGTTATTTTTGTTGGGTTCGAGGTGCCATGTTTTTGTGTAATTCTTCAAAAAGAGATTAGCTGGTCATTGTGTCTATCTCTGTTGTGTTGAATACGGTGGGAGTTCGCACCATCGGGCATTAATTATTTTATCAAGTCAGTGCTTCATATCATTAGAGTGTTAAGTGAAATGGTGTGTATTCATCGCATCAGATTATCGGACACAATACAGTAACTGTAGTAATAAGCTGGTTTTGTCATGTAGGCTATTTTCCACAATTTCTCTCTCTCTCTCTCTCTCGCTGCGGTAATAGCATTCACTAGGAAGGAATAAAACGTATAAGTGGCGGTGTAACACCTTCATGGTTGGCAAAGATCCAGTGTCATAACTAGTAGTATATATTTTGTGTGTGCACATGTGTATGCGTCTGTGTATGTTTGTGTGTGCATGTATGTGTGTGTGTTTGTATGTGCATGTATATACGCGCGTGTGTGTGTGTCCTGCATTCTAGTTGGCATTGTTGATAATAGCGGGAACTTCGGTAGAATTTGTTTTACGTATGCAATAAATATACAGGATAGCACCGTTATCTTACCCAATTATGATGCAATTTATCACGGTTGAAATAATGCGTGCAAACATGATGTTTAATAAACAGAAGATGTTAGATAAATATGGTCTGATTAATAATTGTGTCATTCTGGGTGAATAGTAAATATTAACCAGTCCTCCAGGAGTGGTAGTGTGGGCAGGTAAGGATTAATTTTCATTCTGTATATCTAAGTGTGTACATGCAACATGTAATGTGTGTATGTATGTATGTGTATGAGGAGACCAACCTGTGTATGCACTAGATAAGCATAGTGTAATATTGTCGTTAAAATGAAAGTTGTAATTCTCCCACTCCTGTTCATTCAGTAAGATCTCATGAAACTGCTCATAGACAATGGTTGCACTATATGTCAGATAGTAGATGGTGTGTGTGTGTGTGTGTGTTTGTGAGTTTACGTGTGTGTGTGTGTTTGTGAGTTTGCGTGTGTGTGTGTGTGTGTGTGTGATCATGTGATGCCAAGTTGTAGCACGTTTTATACATTTGCACAGACTAGATTATTTATTGGTATTATTTAGAATCCCAGTGAGTGTTTAGCTATTGTCTTGGTTGGTGCAATCACTATCATATACACATATAGTTCTTCAGAGCATAGCCACTTGTTCGAGCTTATTGTTGCTCTGAACTGATGGATTGACAGACAGTCTGATGGACTGGCAGATTGACAGGGGGAGGGACAGATATGACTGAAGATAAACTGACTGACTAACTGACTGATTGACAGACTGACTGACTGACTGACTGAACTGACTAACTGACTGACTGACAGACTGACTGACTGATTGGCTGACATACTAGCATTACCTCACATGTCCCCCGGAGGATTTAAAAAAAAAACAAAAAAAAACTTAAAAACCCCCATTGTAGTTCCCACACTGCTCATCCTCCTGTATTTAAAGATTCGTCAAGTGTTGTTTCCTGCACAAGAATGTTGTTGTCTGTTCGGTATCCTCACATTTCATTCTGTTGGCTCAATCAGCAGTTTCCTTGGCTCTCTCTCTCTTGTGATGTCAAAGTACTTATTACTATAATGTGCTTGAGTAAAGTGAGTTGCATATTGTTACCGTCATTGAAATGCACACACACACATACACACTCACACACACACACACACACACACAATAAATTAGGTTTCTGTTTCTATTATTACTAGTGATGCGCTCTAATAGCACAAAATAGTGAAGCAAGCGATGCATGTTCCCTGTAATTGCAGCTATTCCATGCATGCTTGGTGTGGCTAGGAACATTTAATGTTTTTCATTTCTTATCTCTCTCCTTACTAATTTTTCTTCTGGAGTTTCTAACGCCCTCAAAGCTCTTGACCGAGCGTTTCTAACATTTTGTCTCTCTTTCGCAGAATTTGTTTCACTGGGCATTGCTACTTTGTACGGCGGGTAAACAAAACAAAATGTTGCTAAGAAGGTAACCCGGCCCGCGCAAGCGCGTAGGAGAAAATGTGCACACGTACACCCACGCAAGAACAAAAACAATTCCTAGACTTAACAAAAAAAATAAGCGCGGAATGATAAATAAGTCAGCTTCGCTGAATTATTTGTTTATTTTTTATTTGTAGTAGGAAATTTTTGAGGGTATGTCCATAATGATATTCATGACAGCATGGCCCATTGCCTCAGCCTGTCAGTACATACAGTACATAAAAATTACCACTGATCAGTTCATCCATATATTACTTCTGTGTTTTCTGAACTAACACAATACAGCCAATGGAATGAGAATGGTCATGTTGTTTGTTAATCTCCTAGCTTGAGTTTGTTTTGTTTTTGTTCTTCTCCTTGGAATGTCTTGGAAGTAGAATTCATGACCTGTGGTTTCATGTTCTACTGATTGTTGCACATCTTCCTGCCGGCCGGTCGGAGCGACTGTGCTAGTCTTGCCCGTTAGCTGTTTACGTATAATACTGAAACTAAAGTTATAAGAGCAGAGTGATGATTATGTAAAGGTAAAGTTTTCAGTTTATTGAATTTTATACTGTTCTGATTTGATATCTTGTCTATTGTGTTTCACAGTGTATCATACCTGGAGAGACTGTGTGGTGCTTGTGTACAGTCAGTGATTACGTTTAGATAATTGGCAGTATAATTGTCAATCAAGCAGCCCGAATGGAACCTAATTAGCAGTCAACCTTGTCTTAGAAGGAACTTCAAAAAGCTTTTGTGCTTTGTGCTTAAAAAGCTTTTGTGCTCCCGTAGCAACCGATTGTACTTAATTTTTACGACTTCATGCCATCTCTGAGTGCAGGCCCTACATATATTTCAAAGCCATTCTGTGAATTTATAGTTTGATGCTGTGGCAGTGCAACTCGTGTATTATCTATATATTGTAATACTCTCTATGGTTGTTACTGATAGGTCATATTGGATGAGGTATATATTATGTACATTACCAAGTACTGGTGGGAGGTTATGGCCTGGCCTTCACTATGGTTTCAAACGTTCTGTTCCAGTGGCGCGGTTTGTAGTCATCTACATCTTAACTGCTTCAGTAATATGCTATAAGGTTGATATGTAGCTACGGCTTGAATTAGAAGCTTGCGGTGAATTTATCTCATATGCGTATACTTTTAATGTGTTAATTACTTGGGTCTGCTGACAGTATTTTGCACGGGATTGATTTGTTGCAACTGTTGTAAAATCGAAGTGTTTGTACAAGACTTCCTAATAGCAGTTGTTTTATCACGCTTCTGTTTTTTTTTTTTCTTTTTTCTTTTTCGTTCTGGCTCAATGTTCAAGATAGTTTGTAATGATAAGGTATTGTACTATCTGAATCCCAAGGAATATATTTTTTTTGAAAGGCTTCCCATGTTAACATCGTCTCATTCAGTTAGTATATTATTTTAAATATTGAAACTTTTAAAAACTAAAGGAGATATTATTAGTTAACTAATCTTCCGTACTGTTGAGGGTGGTCAGGAAAGCTTGATGTAGGTTAACGTACAAAAGCAGGCAGGAAAAAAAAACCTTCACCTAAACGTTTTTTTGTTTTGTTTTCATGTTGTTGAAGATTGTGTGTATGCCATTCATTCACCACTCTTGGCTGCACTTTAATTCTAAGAATGTTTGAAGTGCCATCTTAAAAGTATGATCTATAGCGCTGCATTATTAGTTGCCCTAGAATCTGGCCACAAACACCGACAGTTCGCTTGGCTTGTCACTTCCGCTGTCTTAACCTTCTGTTGGCTTTTTCTGTATTCTCTCCTTGTAGCCTAATTAAGTGTCAATGAAATACTCTAAGTTGCCAACAGTTCGCTTGGTCTTCCGCTATCACCACTCTCCAATGGCTTATTTCATATTCTCACCTTGTAGTCCAATTTTAAGTGTCAATGAAATTCCAGTAAGCCGCCATTCTTGTACAATTGTCCCAGTCTGCCGGGCACCTTGGTTGATGTTGGGGGGAGATAAGGTGGTGTTGGGTTGTAGCGAGTGTGAAGGTTGGGTATTTCTTGAGGAACTCACACTTCAATGTTTTCTCTTTGATGTGCAGTCGCTTGAAAAGGATTTGCTTGGATTGGCCAGTGAGTCTTAGAACATAAAGAATAGATTAAAAAAAGTGTGGTGTGTACATTTGTGCGTGTGTTGAGGTGTGTGGAGGATTAATGAGATGACAAGCTGCAATGGCCATCCTCTGTGATGTGCAATTAGAAGTACTTGGTGGTCACTTAAAAGTACAGTTACCATCCAGGCTTATATTTGCTTTTTGTTGTTGTTGTTGTTGTTTTGTTTATTGACAGCTATCTGCCTTGGTGTCACTTTGATATGTATAGATGTATGTAAAATTTTACGTCTGTGATATGCAACTATTCCATTTGAATCAGGTTTCTAATAGTCTGCCTGGCAATACTAAGTTAACTGACAAGACTGCTTTTAATAGTGGACCAAACAAGTTGTAAGAAACAAACCTTAGAAGGTCAGTGGATAGAAATACTATTTTATTTCAATTAGTGTTGCCATGGAAAAAATCAACAAATGCATACCACTGTCCTTATAGAAGTCATCTTAGTGTGAGCTGTTGGTTGTTGAGAGCCTCGTTATCCCAATAGCTTAGCAATGAAGGTATGGATCAGATGTGCATACCTTGGCAATGGTTGCTCATGAATTTGTGACTGTATCCACGGTACCCACCAACATTGTAGAGTGTTGGGCCGCTGGGTTCACACCACTCACCACTTCACACTCTTCACTGTGGCTTCATGCACTCTCCTCAGTGGCTGTTGCCATGGTGCTCTTTCTTGGAATTAATAATCCAATACTCCTTATTTTTCTGACTTACATGAAACTTGCAATAGGCAGAGATAGAAAAGGCAAACCTTTCAAAGACTGTCTTTGATGAATACCTCTCTGTATGCTGCAGTGTCTGAGGAGAGACAGCCCGGTTGTGGTGACCCCTGGATGTTTAATCTCTCTTCTTGGAATTAATAATCCAATACTCCTTATTTTTCTGGCTTACATGGAACTTGCAATAGGCAGAGATAGAAAAGGCAAACCTTTCAAAGACTGTCTTTGACTCAGTGTATGCTGCAGTGTCGAGGAGAGACAGCCTGGTTGTGGTGACCCCTGGATGTTTAATCTCTCTTCTTGGAATTAATAATCCAATACTCCTTATTTTTCTGGCTTACATGGAACTTGCAATAGGCAGAGATAGAAAAGGCAAACCTTTCAAAGACTGTCTTTGACTCTGTGTATGCATTAATAGAAGAAGTGCATTTATCTCACCAGTGAGTTTCCTTGCCTTCACCTCTATTGTTGGTGTAACTATTATACACTCCTGGTAAGACTGCTCAGTGAGTGTGTGTACAAGCTTGTGGTCCTCACATTCTTTGGGTGCAAAACATTGTGGAATAGGCCATAATTCTGCCTTTTGCTTTTTTTTTTTTTTTTGTAATTCAGGAATTCCCATTTTTGAATTGGCTTTACGTTAGCCTTCAAGAGTGTGTGTGTGTTTTGAAACTGTTCATCCCAAATAGGGGGTGGGGCATTTCACTTCTATAGCTACATTTAAAGCTTGCACAATTTACCTCAGAACATTAAAAATTAAAAGGCCAGAATTGAAGCATATGTAATTGGGTGATAAAGGACTGTATCTATGTGAGAAAGGAGGTCTATTTTACCAACCGGTCAGTCATGTCTTAGAGGGTCTTTAAACATCCCTGTCCGTTTCTTGTTGCTCTGTTGTTGTTTGTGGTTCTTGTCCCCGGCCTGGCACCCATTCCCTGGGCTACACGCATGCTACATGCCGTCTTGGCCAGCTCCCTCAATGGATAATGATCTGCATAAGGCTGGCGTCTTGTTCTCACAGCTATACTTGTAGCCAATGGATACTTTAAATTCAATGAGTACATGCGCTCAGGAGAAGGAAGAAAAAAAAAACAGACCAAAGGGGAAATGTTGCGCTGTCTGGCTGGCACTAATCTTGTAAGGTTTGGTTTTACACTCTTAGAGTAGGATGTTTTGGCTCCTTGAGGTGTGTGTATGTGTGTGTGTTTGTGCAAGGGCATGCTATTGGGTGTTTCGTTGCATGTGTGGAGCACATATTGTAGGTTAGACATTTGGTTCATAGAAAATGCCAACTCTTCCAAGAAGGCTAGGGATGGATAGATTGTTGGTGTCCTCGACATTTTGGTGCATGAAAGAAGTTTATATTGTGCAAAATTTAATGGGGATCGATCTAGACCCAAGGAAAAAACAACAACAACAACAAAAAAAAAAGCAATGTACACCTAGAAGGAAAACAAAACAAAAACAACAACAACAACAATCTATAGACTCACATTTTCATGGTGAAAACGAACAAGAATTTTAATTTCCCTGAGCGTTCTTTTGCAGAATATAACATTTTCTAAAGGTCCTATCTTCTTAATAGCAACCATAGTCTTCTCAGCACTGGCTGAGTCAGTAGCAGAGCTAAAGAGACAATTGATTCGAACACTTACAAACAGTAATCCTACCAAGACCCAGTTGCTATTACTTACCAAACAGTTCCATAAGCACCTGCTCCCAAGTAGGACAAGTTACTATACCGGGGGCCAACATCGAAAGACTGTCCTCGAACAACCTGAGGAGGTGTTCCATTAAATTGTTCCATTTGTATGTTGGAGATGGCTACTTAGTTCAACTCAAAACTACTCGACTGCAGAACTAGCTCGACAAACTGGTCCGAATTTGTCGTACATTCCGAATTTATCCTGGAGGAGCGCCGAGTGCGAGAGCGGTGATGTTCTATATTTCCACCTAAACTTCTTCCCAACATTTGATATAAAAAGAAACCTTTATGTTCATTCCCTAAACGATACGTCTTAAGATATTCACATAGATCCATCGCCATTAAATTTTGAACAATATACACTTCTGTCATCAGCGGATGGAGGCACCAAAATGTCGAGGACACTAACAATCTAGACCCAAGGAAAACAACAACAACAACAACAATCTATAGACTCACATTTTCATGGTGAAAACGAGTAAGAATTTTAATTCCCTGAGCGTTCGTTGGCAGAAAATTATATTTTCTAAAGGTCCTATCTTCTTAATAGCAACCATAGCCTTCTCAGCACTGGCTGAGTCAGTAGCAGAGCTAAAGAGGCAATTGATTCCAACACTTACAAACAGTAATCCTACCAAGACCCAGTTGCTATTACTTACCAAACAGTTCCATAAGCACCTGCTCCCAAGTAGGACAAGTTAACATACCGGGGCCAACGTCGAAAGACTGTCCTCGAACAACCTGAGGAGGTGTTCCATTAAATTGTTCCATTGTATGTTGGAGATGGCTACTTAGCTCAACTCAAAACTACTCGACTCAAAACGAACTCGACTCAAAACTAACTCGATGCAAAACTAGCTCGACAAACTGGTCCGAATTTGTTGTACATTCCGAATTTATCCTGGAGGAGCGCCGAGTGCGAGAGCGGATGATGTAAGAAGTTAATCCATATTTGTGTTCACACACACTAATACACAGCTTTTGCGCAGTTAAATAATATTAGCTGCGCATGTGCTCGTCTAACTCTATATATATTATATTTCCACCTAAACTTCTTTCCCAAGTGTTTTCATGTTCTTGCCGAAGTCTCTTCAGGGGTCAACTGAGGTCGAACTCTCCGTGGTGATATACATGTAATAAACACAAAGTAAAGAGCAAGATTTCTGTTGTATGCAAGACTTTGCTGCACATTAGTAACAACTAAAGCTCAATGATACTCGAAATTATATGCATTCATATATTCTGGTGGTTGTTTCACACTTAGAAAAAATAGGGACTACTTTGAATCGTGGCAAATTCCAATCTCCTGGTTCACTCCTACTAGCAATTTCTCCTTGGCAACCACTCTACCAAACAGTCATGTCTAGCTGGATATCTACTGGGCTCTGTTTTCAGTCCTCCCCTCTCTCCCACTTTTGGTTTTTCTTTATTAATATAATGAACGCCCGGGCTCAGTTGGTTCAGATTCTATGGCTGGTCGTGTGTCAGCGTTGGGTTGTCATGGTTACGAATATACTTGGCATGCGATCGTAATTGGAAAAATTTGCATGATGTGAGAAGGGAGGTGGGTGCGGAAGTCGGGCATAAGAAGAGCAGTCAATATGAGAAGGATACTTGGTATGTAATTAATATTAACAAGAGATTCTTTTCATAAGAAAAAGGAAATCTCATGCAGAGTATTGTATGTCCAGTATATTGTATGTCCAGTATATTGTATGTCCAGTATATTGTATGTCCAGTATATTGTATGTCCAGTATATTGTATGTCCAGTATATTGTATGTCCAGTATATTGTATGTCCAGTATATTGGTTGCTTTAGTGTTGATATATGTAAGCAAAATTTCAAAAGAAACACCATTTCACACTTACGGATCTTTTATTAAGTTGAAATTTCGAAATTGTAGTCATAATGTAAGTGCTCTATGCAGTAACAAGACCCAATTATTTTAGCATCTTGCATAAATATTTATTTTTACATCAGACGCGTGTAATTTGGAAGTGGAAGCATGCGCGGAATTTCCCCAGCTGTTTGCAGAAGTGGAGCCCGAGTGTTTTGACTTCAGAATTCCATAGAGCTTCTAGTTCCAGTTATGTATGGCTCACTACCGACAACCACGGTCTCTTTGAAGAGGAGTTATTAGCTGGACTAATAAATGCAATAACTAGTAGTGTATTATAGTTGAACCGTGTTACGGTGTATGAATTTTTATGTGTTTTAGTTTCATTAAACGTAGACTGCCGTTGACCTTGTGTATAGGCACTGTTTACATGCTCACTGATAAGCTATCAATCTTTAGCGCTGGATTTTGTTGTTGCGACATACGTATGTATTTCTCTTAATAATTGCCGTGTGTGATGGGGAAGTATATACTTTAATAACAAATTATTATATATAGTCTTTATTTGGACTATTAGTAGCTTAATTAGATTTTATAGAACATCAGTGTACCATCTTGAGGGAATTGACTGCATATAGTTTAAAACATGTGAGATGGGGACACATTAAGAAGTATTTTAAACAAATTGAGCTATTTAGGATCGATTGTCCGACACTGAATTATCGGAGGCATAGCGAGCAAAGTAGGTTAGGAGTTTTAATGCGACGTGTGTGTGTGTGTCGTGTCTGTCCATGCCCAAGATTTGTTTGTGTGTTAGAGCGCAGTGGGGCTGCACTAGTACGTTCTTCAACGCCACATCTAAACTAACATTCCATACGCTATAACAACCGCTTGCCGACAAAAACGTTTGTGGCAGTCGTGATGGTTTGTGGCTTCAGGTGGAGGAATTTCTGACAATCGCTTGTATGTGTATGTACGTATGTGTATATCTGTGTCTGTATGTATGTGTGGTGTAGTGGTTGTGTCTTTGGCTCAGGGTCTGAGGTCCCAGAGTTCAAACCCAACTCAGGCCATTTTTCCATCTAGTTTTCCATCTACCTCCCACCAGCCCCACCAGTCCACCCAGCTGTGATTGGGGACCTGGCATTTGCTGGGGTGCAAATTCAAGGCCTTTTCTCATGAAACAGCAATGGTCCAGGTGGGACTTCGGGTGCCCACACCACTTGCTGTGAGGAAAGGCCTGTTCTCCTGTGAGTTCCTAGCCCGGCTCCAGGAGCTTTGCTTGCACGGCTCACAGTGCCTGCTTAGTGCACAGGCATCCTGGCTCTGCCAGGTGCACATAACCGCTAGCAGTTGCAAGGGAATTTTGTTGACGTAGTATGGGTGTAGGCATGTCTGTGTGTGTGTGTGTGTGTGTGTGTGTGTCTGTGTCTGTGTCTGTGTGTGTGTGTGTGTGTGTAAGTTGTACTATGTGGTGTCTTGTTCGCAAGTTTAATTATGTTAGGTTGGTTAATTAGTATTTGGTAAAGGGTTTGATCCCTGAACATATTCAGTGTAGATGCGTCATTTAATTGAATTGCTTATTAAAACGTGAACATTTGGGCTGAATAATTACAAATAATAGAAATTCTGTTATTCTAATTCTAAAACCCTAAATAATGCACATAGCTGTGCGTAATCATTTGGAACAACATTCTCTCCCTCTTTGGGCAACTATACATAGTGTACAGACAACTGTTACTTGTATTAGCTACTAACAATACAATCCTTCCTATTAAAGTTGTATTATGTCTTGAGAGTATGTATATGTGTGTGTGTATGTGTGTGTGTGTGTGTGCAAGTTTGAATTGTATCATCTTGTGGTATATGCAACATGTGGGTGCGAAACTGAAAATTAAGAAGATGATATTTTTTTTATGGGTAGCTGCAGGTGACTAACAAATTCTGTATCATTTTCGCAGTTTTATTCTCGGCCGTTTAAAACCAAATAACAATTTCTTTGTTTAATCTAATGCATGTGTAAAAAAAAAAAATTCTGCTTATGGTAGCACTGTTACGATTACTCAGCAAATAATTCCCATTTCCTCCATTGACATAAACAGTTACAGGTTTTTATTAGGGTATTTACTATTGCATATGTGATTTACATTGTAGAAACATTCTAATGGAGAAGCTCTGTACAATGAGGTCTTCACGCACCTGGACATCCTGGAGAGAGATTACTTCGGCCTAGCCTATCAAGAAGACCTGGTCACGGTAAAAAAAAATTATAAAATTATTTTATTTTTTGTCCTGTATGTATATATTTTCAGTAAACTTGAGCAGAGTAGCACTGTACTAATAAAGTAGACTATTAATACGTCTCCGTCCCCTTAGTTTTATGTAATTGGTAGGGGAAATCTCTTTTTAATCCTCTGGAACTGAACCCTGGGTTTGTCCAACATAGTGAGGTGCATACTTGCATGCTTGACTCGTAGGCAGGTGCTGGGGGCGTGGCAGGTATGAGTCACATGGTATGGTAATTTAAGTTAGACGGCTGCCGGCGATCATGCGGTCTTCATTGCTTGGAGTTTTCATAGATACTCTACGTCAACAGATGCCACAAAGGAGGGCGGGTTTTAATTGGCATAAAGCAGGAAACTATAAAGCTTTCTTCAGATGTATACATACTAGCTTCAGAATGTGTTGTGAGGTCTGTGGCCATACAATTACTAATTGAAGCTAATATGATGAAAGTGTAAACACAGGGTAGCGTAGTTAGTTGTTGTTGTTGTTGTTTAATACAATTTAAAGGTTGGCTACATGAAACTGCTAGGTGTAATGACTGTTTATCTCGCCTTTAGTTAGTAATCATCAAGTATGTACAAACTTGAGGTCGAGGACTGATTAGTGATGTTGTAATGTATGTTTGAGGGACCACATTATGTACTGGTATGTACTACATATGTAATGCGATGATCTGGAGTTCTTCTTGAGTTGTGCTGACACATGCTCTGTATTGCTCGTGTGTGCAGTATATGGTAAGGATATAACTGCAGATGTACCTAAGCATACCTACGATACCTACCAGGGTTTCACACAGAGGAGAAGCCACTCCCCCTTCCCCCTCCCCTCTCCGGAAATTTCGGAAGTTAAGCAATAGCTAAAGTTAAATTTTATGAGGATGTAGTAAGATTATAAAATCCTGAATGTGATGTGACCAAACACTGATTAGTGTGAAGTACATACATATACATATTTCATATAGGCTTGTGCATCAGAGTACGTGTTTTATAAATGGGTGTGGCTACAGCAATGCTTCTCAGCTCCAAAGGGTGATGGGAGGAGTGGGGGGTTGAAGACTAGGTGGTCTGGATTTTTTGTGTTGTAATTGGTAGTCATATTTGTATAGTAACAGTTCCTAAGTTTTCAGTTGTAATTGTATTGCTGGCAAGCTCGTGGTCTGAGGAATGTCAGGGAGTGGATAATTGCAGCACTTGATTGGCTTAATTGACGTACCTCATGGTCTACCAGTTAGTGCATGTCCTACCAGTTTCTCTGTTGACTACAAGCACCCACTTGCTTTGTGTGTATAAATTACGTAACCTCTAATTTAGTGGAGCAGCATCAGCAGGAGTTATTATAGTGGGCGGAGTCGCTTCAGTTGAGCTTGATACTGGAGTGCAGACCCTCAACTGTGTTTTTACTTAAGTGATAATAATAATTTTTTTTTGAACTTATTGTAGTACTGACTTTAATTTAATCAAGACGTTTCGATCCTGTAAGATCTTCATCAGTTGACTTATTGTTCAACTGATGAAGATCTTACAGGATCGAAATGTCTTGATTAAATTAAAGTCAGTACTACGATAAGTTTTTTAAAAAAATTATTATTATCACTTAAGTATTAACGTAGTACAGTAGTTAAAAATGAATTTGTGTTTTTTCTTGTTTGTTTTTAAGCCTGAACGCAACAAGAAGTAGGGAGTGCACTCATTGTGATTTTCAATATTACCTTGTGCACATTTTTATTGTGTGTCCATATTTTTGCCATGTATAAATTTATATTGTGAAATTTAAACAACTACTACCACTCTCCCGTCACTTCTTGGGAGTGAATGACTCAGCGGCCATAGGAGATGCCAGATTGACTCAGTGTGTGGTGTGTTGTATTTATGAGGATAGAATAGAATGAAGTAGGAGTAGATTCTGCTGTGAATGTGTTTATTTTGGGATGTGTTTATTAAGGATGTTGTTGTTGTTGTTGTTGTTGTTGTTGTTGTTGTTGTATACAAATAGAAATGGTTGGATCCAACCAAGGGGCTCAAGAAGCAGTTCAAAGGTGAGCCAGTGACCAACAAGTGTGAGCATATCCATTTTATGAACCATCATCACATAGCGACACTATATTTATAAATATACATGTACACACAAAATGTGGGTGAAATTGGGGGTGGGGGAGGAGGAGGAGGGATTACATATATACATATGTATGACTGGCATTGATGAATCAATGAGAAGTGCAGTGGCTAAGGTCCATAAGGGTGAGTGCGATGATGGCAGGACTGAGTGTAGTTTAGAGCTCAGTTGTGATGAAGAATTGACATGACAAAAGCTAACCCTTCTCTCTCTAGCTCCCTTTCACTCACTATTGCTTATTGCCTCAGACTGCACAAGGGCCATGTGAGTCAGTCAGTCAGACTTCCTGCCTCCCTGGTCTAGCAGTGTATTAGTAATTCATAATCTCAATAAACATTGCACAATACATGCAAGTTATAACAATTATGCCTGCCACTCTAGTGGGTGTGTGCTTGTAAGTTGCTTTACCCAATGGGTGTGTCCTCATTAACTTGTTACTCGTCTTGTTCCTTTGGAGACTACTAAAGTGAAAGAATGTATCATGGATGATTATGGCTTGGTCATGTGGGCGTGGTGGGTCATGTGGGTGTGGCAGGTCATATGGGCGTGGCTAGTCATGGGGCAATTCATACCCACCCATTAAACTACTGCTGGTCCCCTGGAATGCATTGTACACTTAATTAACTTTGCTAGGCCACATAATACTATCAGTTTGAAGTGATGTATACGCTTCTTTTAGCTGACTTATTCTCTAGACTAGATCCAGCCCTGCTTAGTGTTGTCATATATAACATTAATTCTAATGATATATATGCTTCTTTTATCTTACGTATGTAGTCTCTAAACTAAGTCCAGCCCTACTATGTGTTGTGATTATACATGCCATGTTCATTCTATACCACTGTGCAGGTACCAATGTGATTCAGGTGAACTTCCGTGTCAAGTTCTACGTGACAGATCCTGAACGTCTACACGAGGAGCTCACCAGATATCAGTTCTATCTTCAAGTCAAGAAGGACTTGCTGACCACTCGACTTCCTTGTTCCCTGGACTCACAGGCTCTCCTTGGAGCACACATTATCCAGGGTGAGAGTGGAGGAAAGAGTAGTATTTATTCATTTATTTGTCTGTTTGTTTGTTTGTTTGAGGGCGTGTGTTTTTAGCTTGTGTTACAATTTTTTTAAATAGTGTCTCGGTTTGAGTACACATAGGGCTAAACCAGAAATGAGCACACACACACCACACACATGTGGACTGATTTTTTTTTTTTTTTTTTTTTTTTTTTTTTTTTATTTTTTTTTAGGGGGGGGAGGACAAGTGGTATAGTAGGGAGGATAGTTAGTTTTTGTTCTTTGTTGTTGTTGTTTTTAATTATCCTTTCACGTTCTTCTCCTCTCCCGGCCTTCTTGCAGCTGAGCTTGGAGACTTTGATCCTCGCAAGCACAGTGCAGGCTATGTGTCCCACTACCGGTTGGTTGCCAAGCAGACGGTGGAGCTGGAGGAACAGGTGTGCCACCTCCACAAGACTCTGGTGGGTAAGAAGACAGCGGAGGCGGAGTTCCACTTTCTCACGTATGCTAGAAGGTGAGCGGTGCATGAACTACATAATTAAATTGATTAAATTGGGGCGGGGGTGGGGATGCATAGACGATATTGTGGGTGGGTGGTATTTGAGAGCCTGGGCATGAATTATAAAATGGCGCAATGAAAGACTGAGAGACAGACGGTTTTTAATAACTTCTGTGTGTACTTGTGTAGTGACTACTTTTTTAATTTATTTATTTTTTTATTTTATGTGTGTGTGTGTGTTTGTGTGTGTGTGTGCTTTGTTTTAGGTTGGAATTTTATGGAGTGGAGTTATTTCGTGCACGAGACCAGCACGGGGTGGAGCTAGGCCTCGGCATCACTTGCAACGGTATCTCCGTCTACAAGGGACGCACGCACATCACCACCTTCAACTGGTACGTAGGTGTGAGAGTGTGTGTGTATGTGCGTAAGTCTGTTAGTGACTGATTGTCTCCATTTGGTCTAGTCAGGCAGCTTTTAGAAAAAAATCATGCACTTTTTCATAAGCATGAAATTTTGTACAGTTGTAGAATGTGGTATTAGATAATATTTGGCTATGGGCCCACCCACCAAAAGTTATTTGGTGGGCGTGGCACTTATTTTGATATTGGCCTACATATGTTTGTATTATATATATATATATTACATATGTGATGTCGACGGAGAACTCCCTAAAATTATATATATATATATATAGTTCAGTAAACCTAATGGTAAAAAATAACAATTTAGTTACTAGCACACACACTTTGAATGTGAATAAACTACTTTAGTGATGGGATGTGTCGATGGGTTGTCATCAGAAATTTCATGGTGTGTGTTTGTGTGTTTGTTTTTGTGTGTGCACATAACAAAGGCCACAAGTTATGCGGATTACGCACAAGAGGAAGAAGTTCTACATAGAACTGAGAGAAGACTTGGTAAGCTCATCTTCCACAGAGAGACAAGTGGTTTGCAGTGTGTATGTGTGTGGCCTACCCATATACAGTAATATATATAATTGTACATGTACATTATTGCACGTATGTATGTGTGTGTGTGTGTGTTGATATCTAGTCTAGGAAATAAGTGCGGACATTTTTATTTTATTTTATTTATTTATTTATTTATTTATTTTTTTCCTGTCAGCATTTTACATCAGGATTGTGCCCATTTCAACACAGAATGATGTAGAGGATAAGGGAGGGGCTGGGTGGAACCAGGAGAAGATGGTAATACTGATTTCACACTTTTCTAAGTTTTGTGAGTGTTAATTTGTCACACGATAAAGCCATATGAGACACTTTACCGCACTTACAGTACCTGTGTATTATATTTGTGTTAATAAATACTGCAAGTCTACTGACCACTTATGATGAAGGAGTCACAACAGTATATGAATTATAAACTGTTTAGTTAAGTGTCACTTTCATCTGTTGAGACTCTAAAGCGCTAAGCATGTGGCACCTCAAAAGGTCAGGCTTTGAAGCCTGAAAGCTTTCCTTTTGTGAAGTGGTAGAGTAATGATATTCATAGCTTACTAAGGTTACAGAGATGTTAATGGTGTCTTATCTGTAATTTGAGCAGTAGGTGTTACTTATTTACTTATTGCTTGTCCTGTTAGTTGAGATAACTGACCATTGATCCCACAGCGAGAGTGTCATAACATTTCTGAAGTACTATACTGACTGTGTCTGTCACAGAACAATTACTGCATATGATTCAGTCATTCTTGGCTGAAATAATTATAATGATAGCAAATTTTTCTCTTTTTAACAGCCAATATTGTTAATTATAACTTAACCTGGAGTTAGGACTTTGGCAAGAAGTCGAAACGTTGGCTTAAGTTATAATTAACAATATTGGCTGTTAAAAAGAGAAAAATTTGCTATTGTTATAATTACTACCTTACCTAATTAATCCAAGAGGTACGACTTATTTAATTGTCATAGGACCAGAAGAAATGCGAAGCCTCTGTCTAGTGTGTTTGTAATACTTTTTTTTTTTGTAATTGTATTTTTGAATATATTCAGTTGAATCTTTTATTTATGTTGCATAAAATTAACTTCATCCAACCATCTTTAGAAGCCAAGTATATAGTAGAAGATATAAAATGAATAAAATATCATATGCTACTGCATTCCTAATTTACACAAGTGCCACAGTGTGGCGGGGTACTTGCTAGTTAATTCTAAATTATAGCTAAAACTGGATATTTCATCAAACTCTCTTGTGTCTTCTTCAGACCTTGGACATTTGGGCATTGTTTCCACATTTCTCTTTTTAAAAATTTCAGAAGAAATTTCGAATCTACATAATACACTTAACATGAGTTTTGTAAACAACCTACGGGGGGGGGGGGGGGGGGGTGTTTGCTAAATATATTTGTAAAAAGGTAAAGAAAGAGAGAATGTTTGGTTTTCAAACTTCAGAAGAGCCAAATTATTAGACAGAATTTAATATTTGTGAGTGGGTCTAGAATAAGGGACCTTATGGCTCAAACCAAAAAAAATTGAGTTTTTTTATGCTATTAGTAAGCTGCAATTCACCTCCACAAAGTGCTAAAATATTGGAGGGTAAAATGTTCGACACGCAGATAAACTGGCGACTGAACTGGGCCGTAGAAGAGCCAAATTATTAGAGAGAATTTAATATTTGCTTGACATAATGTCATAATTTTGTGTAGACTGACCAGCGTGGGGTGGTAGGGTTCTACATGGACACTCAGGAAGGATGCAAACAACTCTGGAAGAACTGCATCGAGTACCACGCCTTCTTCCATCGGATGCCCACCACAGACTCCTCCCACAAGTCACATCGGTTGCGCTCCAAAAGTTTCCGCAGGAAGTCTCGTGGGAGATCGTATGTGGAGAGAACAGAAACGCAGGTGGTGGAGGCCATGCGGGCAGCTGCTGTTGAGAGGTCAAGGAGCATGAAGGTTGTCAGGTAAGGGGATTTCAATTACCAGAAACTCATAGACTATGCGGTAAAAGTATTGAATGTAGATTTATGGACACATTATTTTAATGCATTTCTGTAGATGGTATGCATTAGGAAGGAAAGGGTTGAATTATTCTTACCCTTCTCTCTCTCTCTTCCCCCTCCTCCCTCCCTCCTCCTCCCCTTCCTCCCCTCCTTATGAGTTGTGGTGGTGACTGACACAGCTGCTGTGCCTGTTAAGCTTCTCCCTCCACCCATTGAGATTAGTGGCATACAGATCTTGAAGTATTCTCTACACTGTCATACATGTAGTGTATTTGATATGGGGTTGAGCTAAATTTGTATTTGATATGGGGTTGAGCTAAATTGATACCTGTATATTAGCATATTAGGTAAAGGGACAAGGTCGTCACATGTTTGAGATATATATATATACCATTAGCATGGGTTAGATTAGAGCTTGTATACAATGCTTGTTCAATACCTGTAAACACGTGTGTGCTTGGCTGGTATTTTCCAGGAAACCAAGTGGATCATTTAGAAGACTCAAGTCCAAAACACCATCTAGTAAGTCCTATC
>WLWD01004715.1_pt1 | contig 34639 bp, 22 predicted proteins | sample 6712731 | NCBI WGS metagenome assembly WLWD01 (sample SAMN12718690, study PRJNA576275) | sponge metagenome | isolation source: marine sponge | host: Mycale hentscheli | place: New Zealand: South Island, Marlborough, Capsize Point | collected 2014-11-01 | reverse complement strand
GCATAATAGTTGGTTGTAAGTCCTAAAATAAAAGATGAAAAGAAAGCAATTATATAATAAATCAAATATTAGAAAATATTTATTATTTTACTTACTGCACCAATGTTTAAATATTTGTGAGCATGTCTTTAACAACTATGAGGTAAATGTGTTAGCCACTAAATTTTATTTTGCAATTTAATATTTACTTTATTCTAGGAAAAGAATGAGAAACTGGAAGAGGTAAGTTTTTAGTTCTGACCAGTTATGTATCAATATTTCATTTTATTAAATTACATCACAGATTGTAAAAGTATGGATGAGTGGGGAAATACCCATTATTTCTACGCCGTTGTTTCAGGCAAGTAGCTGGTACAGCGATATACCACCGCGATACCGCCGCGATACCGCCGCGATACCACCGCGATACCACCGGTGGGCGTGGCCGAAGCTTCCGTGATGTCATCATGGAATTCCTCTCGGATACTGTATCGTTGCCGGCTACATTATCCGTGTAACGGGATTTATTTTTTGGTTGTGTAGTGTGCGTCAATTTGAGTGTTAGCCAACACCCAACTTGCTTAGTGCTACACATATTATGGCCAGTTTGAAGGAGATTGTAGGTAGGGAAGGGCGTGTTTTCGAGAGGGAAACTTTAGCAAGTGTCTGGCAACTTCCTAATGCAACAGTGAGCAGCAAATCATCGTATCTGCTGTTTCCAGGAATTGTAACTATCCCTACAGTGCCTTATTTTGGACCTGGAAGGTACCGCAGATACAGAATTGACGACTTCTCTTCAAGAGCAGCACATTCTTATTCCTCTGTAAGAAATAAGCATACTGAATTCAAGGGTTTTCTATCTGGCAATCATGCTTTTCGAGACTCTAATGTTTCGATTGATTGTGACCAAGGTCTTGGTGATATGTCAAATAACGAACTAGTATCACGAGGTGTTCAAAAAGTGGATATTATAATTCGGGCGGCACAAGGGACTCCAGTTGTACTCATAGAGGTTGAATCAAGTAGCAATGTTGAAAGCACAGTGGCCAAACTTTCGATCGGATTAATGAGTCAACTTCTATATTTAAGAAGACGTGGAATGTTTATCAATGAAGTCAAGGGTTTTTTCATGCCCGTTAATGAAGGATATGCTGAAGAAGTTACTGGTACATTTCTTGATGAAGACATTCAATTTGATTTCTCCAGGATAGCGTTAAAACGTGATCAGGTTGAAGACTCCATCGTTCAAGCTTGGCGAAATCAAAAGAATTTTGTACCATTGCTCAGTAATTCTTTTTTATGTCTTCCCATTAATCCACAATCAATTCAAAGATGTTTTGGCGAAAACGCTGTTCAAGTGAGGTCTGGGCTTTCAATTGTCATACATGATAGTGAGAAAAAATTGTACTTCAAGTACAGTCTTGAGTCAAACCGTCAAGAAATGTCGTTAATGGTTCAAGGTAATAATGGTAATAGACCTGCATTATCAGTCTATCCTGTTGGCTTATTCCTGGCGTTTAATCAAATAACTTTCTTTCAAATTCCAGAAATGTTACCACCTATCAAAAAACACGATATTACTTCTAGTGCTATCTTGATTGAACTTGTAAATGGGACAATACAAGCACTACAAGAGTTGCATGAATTGGGCAATGCTCACAACGATGTGAGACTTGAAAATATTTGTTTTCGTCCCACAGACCATACTCCAGTCTTGATAGACTTTGGTAGATCTTGTGATGTGTCTAAATCTCTTAGGGCTGGTATATTTGGACATTCAACCATGTATGAGTTTCATGAACTATCATGGAATGCCGGAAAACTTGACTTTAGGCAAGTGTCCATAATGATAACGTACATACAGAGTACGAATGCTAGTATAGATTATCACCAAATAAAAGTGAATGATCAAGCCCATCAATTTCTTCAACAGATGTTCTCTCAAGGTATGTTAAATGTTTAGCATGAATATTATATCAATGTATGATCTCTCGTTTCTTTAGGTGTATATGACGGAAATTTGTACAACGACTGGTGTCGTTCACTTTGTGAAGATACACAGAATTGACAATTTCGAAGAAAAGAAATGAAATGCTGTCCAAGTGACTAAACCTTTCAACCCAATTGAAAAATTATCACATTTAAATTTACGTCACAAGAAGTGTAACTATTTTCCTCTAGGAGACCTAAATTGGGAGGGAGTGGTTACCCAGAAACCATATCGTGTAGGTGATACAAGGCACATGAGGTGAACATGGCCACCAATTGGGGTGTGCGTGACAGCTTTCCTTTCCGTAAAACAAGTGCGTTTGTTTGTCGGCTAATGTATTTTCTATGGGGAAAGAACGGGAGGAGACTTAAATTGGGAGGGAGTGGTTACCCAGAAACCATATCATGTTGGTGATACAAAGCACATGAGATGGATGTGGCCACCAATTGGGGTGGGCATGGCAGCTTTTCTTTCCGTAAAACAAGTGCGTTTGTTTTTCGGCTAATGTATTTTCTATGGGGAAAGAACGGGAGGAGACCTAAATTGGGAGGGAGTGGTTACCCAGAAACCATATCGTGTAGGTGATACAAGGCACATGAGGTGAACATGGCCACCAATTGGGGTGGGCGTGACAGCTTTTCTTTCCGTAAAACAAGTGCGTTTGTTTTTCGTCTAATGTATGTTCTATGGGGAAAGAACAGGAGGAGACCTAAATTGGGAGGGAGTGGTTACCCAGAAACCATATCGTGTAGGTGATACAAGGCACATGAGGTGAACATGGCCACCAATTGGGATGGGCGTGGCAGCTTTCCTTTTCGTAAAACAAGTGCGTTTGTTTGTCGGCTAATGTATTTTCTATGGGGAAAGAACGGGAGGAGACTTAAATAAGGAGGGAGTGATTACCCAGAAACAAGGCACATGAGGTGAACATGGCCACCAATTGGGGTGGGCGTGACATGATTTGAATATTAAAATTGATCAACTCTTTTTCACATGATTTGAATATTAAAATTGATCAACTCTTTTTCACATGATTTGAATATTAAAATTGATTTTTTTGAACAAGTAACTTGTGATTCAAGCTCTGCTGCCCTGCCCTTGCGTCATGGAGGCACCAGACCCCTTCTTTCTTCGGCTTATCAATTAAGTAACCTGTTCAGTTTGGCTTTGTAGTTGGGCCTTGTTATGTACAACTTTATCCTCGGGTTAACCAAATATATGTACCTAAATAGCACCTAAATCATTCTATACAAATAATATATAATATGCTCATAATATGCTGTAAAGTTGTACTTAACAAAGTAGGTGGAGCTCTAATAATTTTTAGAAATGATTCAACTTTATCATGCTAAGATAATCAACTTTGTAAAAGTCTTACATAGAGCATAATTTGTATCTGTGGAATTAATATGCTCTAATCTTTTAATGTATTAGTTTTGTATGATTTATAAATACGTTACGATATTATTGCGTATTAGCACATACGTGCTTCATTACATAAGGCAGAGTCACCACACTTTATACTTTTATACATTGCTTGACATGCACAAACACATTTTGCTTCATAATATTATTTCCAAGTGTGTGTCTAGGTTTTGCTTAGCAAGAGCGTGAAGTTGTACTTAACGAGATTCTACTGTAAAGTTTAACTGAACGGGTTACGTCTCTTCCACAAAGTAGGTGGAGCTCTAATAATTTTCAGAAATGATTTAACTTTATCATGCTAAGATGATTAACTCTGTAAAAGTCTTACATAGATCGTAAATTGTGCCTGTGGAATTAATATGTTCTAATCTTTTAATGTATAAGTTTTGTAATTTGTTGAGACATCAATTTGTATAGAGATGAACGGGTTACGTCTCTTCCACAAAAGTAGTGGTACATTTCTATAACCAACTGTACTCTATGTAAAACTTGCGCCACATGTAGCACCAAAATATGTGTGCACACTTGCTAATGATTTTCCTTTGTAGAATGTCATGATACTCACAATAATTACAGAGTGCTTGAAAAAGTTTAGTGTCTATATGTGATGAAATCTAGCAAAAATAAAAATAAATACATGTATGCAAAAATAGTCTTTCAGCGGTGTGTACTTGTCCACCGAAAGACTTATAAGAATTCATGACAAGGGCATCACCCACAGAGACATAAAACCGAAGAACATGAGGATGACTGTGAAGTGGACTCCACAAAGATGCACCCCAGTAGGATTGGCTTATTTCAACTATTTAACCAAATGACGCAACCAATGGAAGGTTCAGTGGGATTGTATTCATGAATATCATTTTCAATTGGTGCATGAGCCGCGCGATTAGTCTCGCAAGCCAAACCTTTACCGACTTTGGCCCACCCCGACTTGGTTCCAAATTCTTATAAATTACTCATATGCAAGTAGAAGCAATGACTAAAATACTATTGCTAAGTCTACTCAGCATAGAGCCAGTGCTACAGCAAAAAATATGCCAAGTGGTAAGCCAAAATAATAATACATTTTCAATGGGAGCGGTGGTACAGCGATACCACCGCGATACCACCGGTGGGCATGGCCGAAGCTTCCGTGATGTCATCATGGAAATCCCCTCGGATACTGTATCGTTGCCATCTACATTATCCGTGTAACGGGATTTATTTTTTGGTTGTGTAGTGTGCGTCAATTTGAGTGTTAGCCAACACCCAACTTGCTTAGTGCTACACATATTATGGCCAGTTTGAAGGAGATTATAGGTAGGGAAGGGCGTGTTTTCGAGAGGGAAACTTTAGCAAGTGTCCGGCAACTTCCTAATGCAACAGTGAGCAGCAAATCATCGTATCTGCTGCTTCCAGGAATTGTAACTATCCCTACAGTGCCTTATTTTGGACCTGGAAGGTACCGCAGATACAGAATTGACGACTTCCCTTCAAGAGCAGCACATTCTTATTCCTCTGTAAGAAATAAGCATACTGAATTCAAGGGTTTTCTATCTGGCAATCATGCTTTTCGAGACTCTAATGTTTCGATTGATTGTGACCAAGGTCTTGGTGATATGTCAAATAACGAACTAGTATCACGAGGTGTTCAAAAAGTGGATATTATAATTCGGGCGGCACAAGAGACTCCAGTTGTACTCATAGAGGTTGAATCAAGTAGCAATGTTGAAAACACAGTGGCCAAACTTTCGATCGGATTAATGAGTCAACTTTTATATTTAAGAAGACGTGGAATGTTTATCGATAAAGTCAAGGGTTTTTTCATGCCCGTTAATGAAGGATATGCTGAAGAAGTTACTGGTACATTTGTTGATGAAAAGATTCAATTTGTGTTCACCAGGATAGCGTTAAAACGTGATGAGGTTGAAGACTCCATCGTTCAGGCTTGGCGAAATCAAAAGAATTTGGTACCATTGCTCAGTAATTCTTTTTTATGTCTTCCCATTAATCCACAATCAATTCAAAGATGTTTTGGCAAAAACGCTGTTCAAGTGAGGTCTGGGCTTTCAATTGTCATACATGATAGTGAAAAAAAATTGTACTTCAAGTACAGTCTTGAGTCAAACGGTCAAGAATTGTTGTTAATGTTTAAACGTAATAGACCTGCATTATCAGTCTATCCTGTTGATATATTCACGGCTTTTAATCAACCTTTCTTTCAATTTCCAGAAATGTTACCACCTATCAAAAAACACGATATTACTTCTAGTGCTATCTTGATTGAACTTGTAAATGGGACAATACAAGCACTACAAGAGTTGCATGAATTGGGCAATGCTCACAACGATGTGAGACTTGAAAATATTTGTTTTCGTCCCACAGACCATACTCCAGTCTTGATAGACTTTGGTAGATCTTGTGATGTGTCTGAATCTCTTACGGCTGGTATATTTGGACATTCAACCATGTATGAGTTTCATGAACTATCATGGAATGCCGGAAAACTTGACTTTAGGCAAGTGTCCATAATGATAACGTACATACAGAGTACGAATGCTAAGTATAGATTATCACCAAATAAAAGTGAATGATCAAGCCCATCAATTTCTTCAACAGATGTTCTCTCAAGGTATGTTAAATGTTTAGCATGAATATTATACCAATGTATGATCTCTCGTTTCTTTAGGTGTATATGACGGAAATTTGTACAACGACTGGTGTCGTTCACTTTGTGAGGATACACAGAATTGACAATTTCGAAGAAAAGAAATGAAATGCTGTCCAAGTGACTTTCAACCCAATTGAAAAATTATCACATTTAAATTTACGTCACAAGAAGTGTAACTATTTTCCTCTAGGAGACCTAAATTGGGAGGGAATGGTTACTCAGAAACCATATCGTGTAGGTGATACAAGGCACATGAGGTGAACATGGCCACCAATTGGGGTGGACGTGACAGCTTTCCTTTTCGTAAAACAAGTGCGTTTGTTTTTCGGCTAATGTATTTTTCTATGGGGAAAGAACGGGAGGAGACTTAAATTGGGAGGGAGTGGTTACCCAGAAACCATATCATGTTGGTGATACAAAGCACATGAGATGGATGTGGCCACCAATTGGGGTGGGCGTGGCAGCTTTTCTTTCCGTAAAACATGTGCGTTTGTTTTTCGTCTAAGGTATTTTCTATAGGGAAAGAACGGGAGGAGACCTAAATTGGGAGGGAGTGGTTACCCAGAAACCATGTCGTGTTGGTGATACAAGGCACATGAGGTGGACGTGGCCACCAATTGGGGTGGGCGTGGCAGCTTTTCTTTCCGTAAAACAAGTGCGTTTGTTTGTCGGCTAATGTATTTTCTATAGGGAAAGAACGGGAGGAGACCTAAATTGGAAGGGAGTGGTTACCCAGAAACCATATCGTGTTGGTGATACAAGGCACATGAAATGAACATGGCCACCAATTGGGGTGGGCGTGACAACTTTCCTTTCCGTAAAACAAGTGCGTTTGTTTGTCGGCTAATGTATTTTCTATGGGGAAAGAACGGGAGGAGACTTAAATTGGGAGGGAGTGGTTACCCAGAAACCATATTGTGTTGGTGATACAAGGCATATGAGGTGAACATGGCCACCAATTGGGGTGGGCGTGGCAGCTTTCCTTTTCGTAAAACAAGTGTGTTTGTTTGTCGGCTAATGTATTTTCTATGGGGAAAGAACGGGAGGAGACCTAAATTGGGAGGGAGTGGTTACCCAGAAACTATATTGTGTTTGTGATACAAGGCACATGAGGTGGACGTGGACATCAATTGGGGTGGGTGTGGCAGCTTTTCTTTTCGTAAAACAAGTGTGTTTGTTTGTCGGCTAATGTATTTTCTATGGGGAAAGAACGGGAGGAGACCTAAATTGGGAGGGAGTGGTTACCCAGAAACCATATCGTGTTGGTGATACAAGGCACATGAGGTGAACATGGCCACCAATTGGGGTGGGCGTGACAACATTCCTTTCCGTAAAACAAGTGCATCTTCTTTGTCCTATGTAAATACATAATGTGGTTATTACAAAACTAATACATTAACAGATTAGAACATATTAATTCCACAGAAACAAATTACACTCTATATAAGACTTTTACAAAGTTGATTATCTTAGCATGATGTAGTTGAATCATTTCTGAAAATTATTAAAGCTCCACCTACTTTGTGGACGAGACGTAACCCGTTCAGTTAAGCTTTACAGTAGAATCTCGTTAAGTTAACTTTACCCTCATGGAAAGCAGAACCTAGACACACACTTGGAAATAATATTATGAAGCAAAATGTGTTTATACATGTCATGTAATGCAATGTATAAAGTGTGGTGACTCTGCCTTATGTAATGAAGCACGTATGTGCTAATATGCGGTAATATTGTAATGTATTTATAAATCGTACAAAACTAATACATTAAAAGATTAGAACATATTAATTTCACAGATACAAATTATGCTCTATGTAAGACTTTTACAAAGTTGATTATCTTAGCATGATGTAGTTGAATCATTTCTGAAAATTATTAGAGCTCCACCTACTTTGTGGAAGAGACGTAACCGGTTCAGTTAAGCTTTACAGTAGAATCTTGTTAAGTTAACTTTACGCTCTTGCTAAGCCAAACCTAGACACACAATTGTAAATAATATTATGAAGCAAAATGTGTTTATACATGTCATGTAATGCAATGTATAAAGTGTGGTGACTCTGCCTTATGTAATGAACCACTTATGCGGTAATATGGTAATGTATTTATATATCGAACAAAATACATTAAATATTATCGCATATTAGCACATACGTGCTTCATTACATAAGGCAGAATCACCACACTTTATACTTTACATTGCTTGACATGCACAAACACATTTTGCTTCATAATATTATTTCCAAGTGTGTGTCTAGGTTTTGCTTAGCAAGAGCGTAAAGTTGTACTTAACGAGATTCTACTCTAAAGCTTAACTGAACGGGTTACGTCTTTTCCACAAAGTAGGTGGAGCTCTAATAATTTTCAGAAATGATTTAACTACTTCATGCTAAGATAATCAATTTTGTAAAAGTCTTACATAGAGCGTAATTTGTATCTGTGGAATTAATATGTTCTAATCTTTAAATGTATTAGTTTTGTACGATTTATAAATACATTACGATATTATTGCATATTAGCACATACGTGCTTCATTACATAAGGCAGAGTCACCACACTTCTTTACATTGCTTGACATGCACAAACACATTTTGCTTCATAATATTATTTCCAAGTGTGTGTCTAGGTTCTGCTTTGCATGAGGGTAAAGTTAACTTAACGAGATTCTACTGTAAAGCTTAACTGAACGGGTTACGTCTCTTCCACAAAGTAGGTGGAGTTCTAATAATTTCAGAAATGATTCAACTACATCATGCTAAGATAATCAACTTTGTAAAAGTCTTACATAAAGCGTAATTTGTATCTGTGGAATTAATATGTTCTAATCATTTAATGTATTAGTTTTGTACGATTTATAAATACATTAAATATTATCGCATATTAGCACATACGTGCTTCATTACATAAGGCAGTATGACCCCGTGTAGAGGAAATCCAGGCAAGTCGCCAGTAATTTTAGATATAATGACTGCTGTCATTGGAATAGAATTATGTCCATCAGGAAGCAGAGATAGTTCAGCTTTATAAGGGCAGGCAGGTATCTCCGTCTGTGATATGCCAGTCAATTGTGTTGGTTCATGAATCCTTTTGACCTTGAGGGATTGAGCTAGTCGGTTGGTTATGAAGGACATATGAGAACCACTATCAAGAAGTGCTCTTGCTTTCTGTCGTCGTCCTCTAGACTGGCATATTCCCAGAACTACTTTAGCTTCCCCTCGTGTTGTATTGCTGGATGGAGCAGTATGAGCATTAGTGGAAGATGATGCTTGTGCATTAATAGATTCAGTAGTCGTAGATTCATTTGTAGTTTGAGCTGAAGGTCGACTTCGATGAAGAAGAGAGTGGTGATGCTTACCACATACTCTACAAGTACTACGACTAGGCAAAAATGATTAAATGATAGGCAATTTGTTCATACCTTTAGTTTGGATGCAGTATACCGAAACGGTCCTCGACTTAGCCTTGAATGCTGCGCATAAGTAGAGCGTATGACTGCTGTCGTGACATAAGGCACAGCTATCATCTCGCTGTACATGGAGATTGGTGGATTTTCCTTGCTTTGGTTTAATGCTATAATATACGGTATGAGTTTTCGATGTTGCTGGGGGATTCACAGTCCTGCCCTAACCGTAGTCGGTATTGCTGAAGAAGTTCCACGAGCTTGTCTACAGTTGGAGTGGTCTTAGACTCAGCTGTTTTTTCTGTCCAATAACGAAAAAAGTCGTCAGGCATTAGGAGTTTAGCTATAACTGCGTAAAGGGTTTCAAGTGAATCCACTGAACATTCCTTCATGGTTGAGATAGTACCTTGAATGAGCGTAATAATTTGACCAATGCCTTCATCCGTAAGTTTCCAGGAATGTTTAACAAATGCCTGGTGTGTGGAACGACCGATAATTCGAGGCTGATCATAACGTTCCTTCAGTGCTTGGACAGCAGCTTCATAGTCTGGGCCTTGCCTAGTTCGAGAATCAATGATCTCCTTGCCTTCTTTGCATTTTATTGTCATGAGCAAGAATGACAGCCGGTCAACATCAGTGAGTGTGGGATCCTTTTTCAAAACGTTATTAAATTTTTTCCAATAAGGACGCCACGCACTGTTGTCGCCATTGAAGCTGGGCAATTCAAGACGAGGTAAGCGATCGAATTTGGCCATACCACCATCGGGTTTAACATCTTTAGGAACAGATGTCTTGTTGTCTGGATTGTCCTTGTGATACCTCTCCCATAGTTTGGTTAAGTCTTTCATGGCTGTCTGCAAGAAATCCATAAGCTCAGGATGGTCTTTAAGAGGATGAACTTGTGCTTTCATTTCAGTTAGCTGAGTGTTCAATTCCTCCAGAGAAGGCTTTACACCGTAGCTGGTGATCGTAGGCTGAACAATCAATGAGTCGATTGATGTTCTGTATAGGTTCAACTTTGTAAGTGAATGAGCTGCAACAAGTTGTTGAGTTAAACCCTTGCGAGTAGCAGCAAGCATTTTCTGACAATAAGAATGATACTCATCCTCTTCCTTATCCTGATCCTCTTCTTTGACATGGGCAAGAATGGCGTTTTGTAGAAGTTCGGCGATTAAAATATCTGTATTGATTTTCTCGAGGTGATGTTCGATAGAGCCAAAGTCCAAATCTTTGAGAGTCTGTGCCGCAGAATCCCTACAGAAGCGTTCATTTCTCGAGACATCACGTCGATTGTTAGTTCGACGGTGTTTTAGTGCAACGAGATCTTCCTTCAGTAGTTCTGCCTCCAGTCGAACAAGATCCTGACTGGTCATCATAATGAATTTAATCCAGACAACTGTGATGGAGAGAAAACAAGATGAACGAACAGAATAAAGTAAAAACAAAATAAAAAGTAGTTCAGTTAATTATTTGACACTTAGGAATTATGTATCCAGTAGTGCCGAAGAGACGTAGTCCTAACAGGCAGGTGTTCGTCTCTACTTTCAGGTTACCTTCCTGTAAAATCGACAAATCGACTATCTGGCAACAGGAGGATCCGGCTCGAAGGACCAAAATGTTCGGGACTGTCCAGCAAGAAGAGGACTTGTGTCCGAACGTCGTAGCTGGGTGACTTAGATAACTCAAAGGATGAAGTTAAATAAGCTTGTTATTATAGATAGAATAAATATACACAGCAAATAAGATAAGATGAGTTACACGGAGTTCAGTGAAAATGGTAACTAAGAAATAATACAGTGCATCAAACATAGAGTCAAACAACGAAAGACATCGACGATCTCCGATGAAGGCGGACTTGAGGCACGAGAGATACTGAGCGTGCGTGTTCAGGTCGTTGAAACACTTGCTAACATTTGTGGAGGACGGTTGGAGTCCGAACAGATATTCTAAACAAGGTACCAAGGCTTACCAATGATATTTCTTCAGGAACTGCTTATGATGTTTCATCTACTTCCAGTTATAAATCAGGATCATCCACTTTAAATCTTTCTGCACATGAATTAATACCTTTCGTATCCTTGCTGTCAACTCCACCCCTAGCTGTAATACCTTACACTGCCACTTCCAACCTATCTAATACTCACCCTTCATCAAAATCACCTGCAAAATCCATGTCTATCCAAGAAGCATCAAATATTTTACCTACACCCAATTCTTCTACTTCCATAACTAACCCTTTAACACTCATCAGTTACTTTTAACATTCATCACTAGTGTTTGCATATTCATGGTTATTATCAGTTTCATTATCATAAATATATAAGTATAATATATTGTAACAATAACAAAAATTATTTGTTTTATTTCTTTTGCAAGTCTTGCCTCATCTTTCCTAACATATTATATATATCACCAATTCCATTTATCATGACAAGAGAGCGTACTCCCTTGCTGTAACAAGCACAATCATGAAATTCCCATTCCATTTATCATGACAAGAGAGCGTACTCCCTTGCTGTAACAAGCACAATCATGAAATTCCCATGCCTGAGAGAGTTTCATTACCTGTAAAAACACAATAACATGGCACAGGAGCTTGAGAGAAAGGGCACTATATTATATAGATGTCCTATGTCCTCAGAGCCAGGGCAACTACATATAATTGCCCTATGCCCCCTCGGAGAGGCACTTAGAATATGTAGCGCCTTCAATTTGACCAATCTGATCGCTCAAATTCAGTTACCAATGTTCTAAATAATAGTTAGACACTGCCACTAAGGGCACTACTGTGTTTAGGGTCCCGAAGGCCTCGGGCTGTGGCGTCCCATGCGTAGCGAGGGCGTTACTAATGGGGCCTGAGGGACCCTAAACACAGTAGCTCCCGATGGTGCGCAGTGCCTAATTAATTTAGAACATAGCAACCACTAACCAGTTTCCAATGCCCTGAGAGGCAGGGCACTACATATAGTAGCCCTCTGTCAGGGCACTACATATAGTGCCCTCGTCTGAGGAACTACGCAATTCAGAGCCCCGCTACGTAATACAAAATGTACAGTAGCTATGTTCTAAGGTCCCTCAGGCCCAACGTAGCACTCTCTCTGCGCTCGGGACTCTACACCTAGGGCCTAAAAACCGTAGTTGTCTCTGAGCAAGCAGCGCTGGACTGTTACTATCACAATTGAAAATTGGAGATATTTATTTATTTTATGTGCGGACTTAGCATGTCATTTTGTTCTTTGTTTTATGTTTACCACTTCCCATACCTCTACTAAACAGAAACTTTCGATTAGGATCTGGTCAAACTCGATTGACTTTTTTGTTGACATTATCCACGATAATTGTGGATGACATGCGCAAAGCCTACATCATCAATTGTACCACCTACGCTGCGCTCGTAAAAGTATTCGCATTGTAAATTAATTGCTGACGGTGCAGAACAATTTCGAGTACCGAGTTTGACCAGACCCTTACCTAGCTTGCTTACTGTAAAGGGTCTATCCTGGCCAGACTAGCTAAATGTTATGACGAATTGTAGAACCCTTTTCCAGACGTAATAAATAAATAAAAAATCGGCCTTTTTTTAGTAGCTGCGAGTGTTTGTTGTCAAAAGCTACTGATGATTCAAATAGTCAGAGACTACAGAAAATACCAGTACTTTGGAATTGAGGCAAGAAAGTAGTTCCGTATGTTAGCTAAAATATAAAATGATCACAGTCAGCTACATACTCATACTTTTAGAAATAGAAATGGATTGATAGATGCTTTTGAAGTGTTTCGTTTGTGCACAGGCTCGCACATCCTTCAAGCACATCACTATATATATATATATATGTATATGGATTGATGGATTGTATGTATGCCCTAAATATGGCATGGCTTCGGTTTCTTCTGATACTGCAGCATTAAAAAAAGCTGGTTATTAAAGTCACAAAAAGTTACTGCGACTATAGTGGTTACAATGGGATTGAAATCCCTTTACCAGACGTAAATTAAAAACCTTGCCTTTTATAATTGGAACTGCCGAGTGCTGCTTGTTGGTTGTCGAGAGCCACTGATGGTCAGAATGGCTTACTAAGGAAGCTACCACTACTTGGTGAAGCTGATGTAAGTAGTAATTACCAATCGCTAAAGCGGGAAAGGAGTTGACCTAGGGTAAGTTGTGCTGACACACCAGACTTTTACCAATCGCTAAAGCGGGAAAGGAGTGGACCTAGGGTAAGTTGTGCTGGCACAACGTACTCGGTGTGCATAATATAAGTGATATTTTAGCGACCCCTTGCTCTAACTTCTCCCGAATGAAATTCAGTTATTCGCGTACCTTTAACCTCCGTCAAATAGCTCCCATAAATGACTGAGATAGGGAATCTAGCTTTTCTTTAATGAACAGGAGAAGATGATAATGATGGTGACAGCCCATTTGTTTTCTCCTTCACCAGAGTTGAAGAGCTTCAAAGAAGCAATTGGAAAATGTAAGCTCATATTTGGAGCATCATGAACCATATAAAGAAGTCAGAGAGTAAAGAACAACTATAAACAGTATTGTAACTTAAAAATTTTCATTGTTAACAGACTAATTGATGTGATTTTTTTTGTTAAGAAAAGCCAGTATATTATGTTCTATTAGTTTATTTATTTATTTTTCACTCAATTCGTATAATCCAATACACTTTGTACAATCAAATATTAGATAAACAGTCAAAAAGTGATGGTTTCCGAGAAGGGACAGCTTCTCAACAATGGACAAAACTGGTGTTCCCATTTTGTCCTTCATTCGGAAGTTTGACTGTAGTAACTGCTAAGAATAAAATTTCGGTGTGCAATAGCTAGTTACAGAATTAACTAAAGCCAGCATTGGTGCTAATTGAAGCTTTAATAATTTGTTGTTTTAATGCACTATCAATTATATAGACCATTTATGAGGAAAACATTTCCACTAAAGTACCTTTAGCTTCTGAATCTGCAGTGACCGCCACAGTATTAGCAGAAACATTTACAAACACTTCTTTTACAGAATGTGAAGAACCATCTGATCCTAATGCTCTCCTGTGAGTGTAAGATAATTAATTAAATGTCAAGAATAAAAGATTACAAAATCTCTGTAGAATGAGATTACAAAATTATTATTACATAGTTTCCAGTGTTGCTTTATTTTATATATTCCAGACATGCTCAAGTTTTATTTCATGCAAAATAATAATAAAAAATCTTGAAGGCTTAGTTTTAGTCTGTTTTCATGATGCTCTTTGAAGATTTAGTTAGAGTTTTAGTGCTTCAACATCATGCAAAATATTAAGTTTCACTATCAATAGTTTTCAGTGTTGCTCCTCTAATGTGACTTCTTAAGTGAATAATGTATTATGCTTTTTCTCCCAAAGGACTTCAAAAATAAGAATATTTCTATGAATGAAATTAATATTATTTTGGTATATTTATAAACTATTCAAAATTAACTTACAATATTCTATAGCTATAGCTTTTCTTTTTGCCTAGCCCATTAGCTCGCTCCGCTGACTTCAATGTGAACAATTTTCTAATTTATACAAGTTTACATGTAGGTCAGCTATGATGTAATATTACGTTAAGCGGTGACATAGGAAGTTACATAACCTGGCTGTCCTTCAATTCAACAAGTGATAAAAGAATTCTACCAGGATTGGAAATGTCCAGTAGCCAATACAAAAATGTAACGTTATGCGCGTATCTGATTATTTGCAGCTCCCTCACTTCTTTATGATCCACTGAGTTTAAAATGATAGCTAGTGACGCACAGACCGTAATATCTGCTGTACACTCCATTAGGACCTGAATCAGGAAGTGGAGGCAGTAATAAGTTTCATACTTGGCTAATCTTGAAGTATATTTAATAGCTAGAGTGCACATGAAATATTTGATAGCTTTTGGCAAGAAATTAATTTGCATTATTCATGGCTGATCACAAAATGCACATGAGTAATTAATGATAAGGTTGCTCAGCTACTTTAGTACACATGTATATAATTTTAAATGGATCTTACACTGATTATAAAGCTTGATCAATGTGAACTTGTAGGAATATCCCGTAACAATAACTGTTTGTGATCATAATCATATGCTTATTGCATTTACTAGTACATTACATACCAGATACAATTGCTATTATTGTATCAGTAACAGTTGACTGTCTAGCAAAGGGATTGATACTTAAGCTGCAGGTTTGAAGTCAAACTAGTCCAAAATAAACAACTATAAACTGCTATGAACCATTTCAATGGACATTATGGGAATAGCATCTTCAATTAAAGTGTGCACTGTTTGAGTTTGAGTGAGGGGTTGACTTATAGCAAAGGGATTGTAACTCAAGCAGTGCACACTTTAATTGAAGATGCTATTCTCATAATGTCCATTGAAATGGTTCATAGCAGTTTATAGTTGTTTATTTTGGACTAGTTTGACTTCAAACCTGCAGCTTAAGTTTCTTTTTTAACTAGCTAAAGGGATTATAACAGTTTTAGTTGAATGACTGTAAAAGGAGGTATTACTTTAAACACAGAATTTTTTACATTAGAAAATATCCAGTAACCTAGAAATAGTTATTCCCTGGCGTAGCTCGCCCTATACAGCTTTGAGTAGGTGGTAACAAGCTTTACCAAACCGTCTCCGAATGTGACAAATGTTACACGCTTACTAGTGGTGTGCTTGAGCACAAATGGCGAGCGAGCCTAAAGACTTTTTATTGACTTCTAACACTGAAGCTACTGAAAATAAGGTCAAGTTTTTAAATTTAGCATACAGGGTAAAGGGATTTCAGTGCCATAGTAACAACTCTCTGCAACTGCTTGAATTGAAGGAAAAAACAACAACAACAAAACAATACACGGTATTTAAAAGTTTTCTTTGTGATATTCTTTAGCTAAGTAGTGGTTGTAACACACAATGCTTTGACACAGCTGGACATGCACCTACACAGACTTACCTCCCAGTAGTCTAGTGGACAATGTATTTTCAGGTAAATACTGTGCGCACGGCTTATAACCATGACAAAGAGCGCATTGACTTACCACCGCCACTAACTCGAATAGAAATGGAAGTCCCTTAAGTTGTCAATTTTTAACTGTACCGGCAAAAGAATTCAAAACGGTAAACAATTCAATTTCTAGGGTGATACGGGTACTGATCGATAAACCAGAGGATTCTGTTTAGTGCAATTTGGGACGGGGTCGACAACCGAACTAACACAAAAACGCGAGGGTCAAAGTACAAAAATGCCTTACGTACGTCCATACATATATACAAATAAATAAACTAGTGGTGTGCTTGAGCACAAATGGCGAGCGAGCCTGATAGTTAGGTAACATAAAATGTTACTTTTTTTTGCTTACTTCATGCAAACACTATAATAGCAGTTATGACATTTGATTTTCAGCAAACAAATACAAAATCACTCTCTTACCTGAAGTATCAAACATCTGCCATTCTGATAATCTCAATCACCAGTAACTCTTGAACAAGCTCTCAGCTACGATAAAAAATAAACCAGTGTTATTATTTGTAATTTTAGCCAACAGATATGGAATTACTACTTACCTCATTCTTGATTATTGATAACTTCTGTAGTATCAAATTGAAGTTACTTTGACCATCTGAATTACCTCGAATTCTTGACAACAAGCTCTCAGCTACATAAACAAAAGACAATCAATTTTAGCACACAAATACAAAATTACTTTCTTACCTCATGTTCTTGAGCAGTAGTAACTTCCCAGTACCAAATTTGAGTCAACCAGTCACAGTTGACAACAAGCTCTTAGCTGAGTTAACAAATAACAGAATTACCTGAATAAACTTAGAAAGCAGTGGCAAAGAAGCGCAGCTTGACAAAGACTTCACAATTGTTTCAAGAAGAGAGTAGCTATAAACGTTTTGGTTGAAACAGAGTTGCGTAAGGCAGTGCAGCAGGATTCTCCGCGCTCGTTAATTGAAAAATACTGGAACTGTGAACACTTTACCTAACTTACGTAATTAGAAGCGCGGGCGAAAACAGAGGTCTCACGTACCCCATAAACAGATAAATAAATAAACTAGTGATGTGCTTGAGCACAAATGGCGAGCGAGCCTAAAGACTATACTATTTTTATTGACTTCTAACACTGAAGCTACTGAAAATAAGGTCCAGTTTTTAAATTTAGCATACAGGGTAAAGGGATTTCAGTGCCATAATAACAACTCTCTGCAACTGCTTGAATTGAAGGAAAAAACAACAATAACAAAACAATACACGTTATTTAAAAGTTTTCTTTGTGATATTCTTTAGCTAAGTAGTGGTTGTAACACACAATGCTTTGACACAGCTGGACATGCACCTACACAGACTTACCTTCGCAGTAGTCTAGTGGACAATGTATTTTCAGGTAAATACTGTGCGCACGGCTTATAACCATGACAAAGAGCGCATTGACTTACCACTGCCACTAACTCGAATAGAAATGGAAGTCCCTTAAGTTTTCAAGTTTGAACTGCATCGCAAAAGAATTCAAAACGGTAAACAATTCAATTTCTAGGGTGATACGGGTACTGATCGATAAACCGGAGGATTCTGTTTAGTGCAATTTGGGACGGGGTCGACCACATAACTAACACAAAAACGCGAGGGTCAAAGTACAAAATGACATACATACGTCCATACATATATACAAATAAATAAATAAACTAGTGGTGTGCTTGAGCACAAATGGCGAGCGAGCCTGATGTTAGGTAACATAAAACTAAGTATTGTTACTATGTTTTAGCTTAGTTCATGCAAACACTATAATAGCAGTTATGACCTTTTATTTCAGCAAACAAATACAAAATCACTCTCTTACCTGATTAATGGTAACTTTTGTAGTATCAAACATCAACCATTCTGATAATCTCAATCACCAGTAACTCTTGAACAAGCTCTCAGCTACGATAAAAAAATAAACCGGTGTTATTATTTGTAATTTTAGCCAACAAATATGGAATTACTACTTACATCATTCTTGAGTATTGATAACTTCTGTAGTATCAAATTGAAGTTACTTTGACCATCTGAATTACCTTGAATTCTTTACAACAAGCTCTCACCTACAAAAACAAAAGCAATCAATGTTAGCACACAAATACAAAATTATTTTCTTACCTCATTTTCTTGAGCAGTGGTAACTTTTGTAGTACCAAATTTTAGCCAATCTGACTATTTGAATTTACCAGTCACTGTTGACAAGCTCTTAGCTCAAAAAAGAAAGGCCAGAATTAATTTTGCATATTTAGCTAACAAATATGGAATTACGTACTTACCTCAGCTTCCCTCGAGAAGTAGTAGCTTACTTAGCATTAATACTACGGCATTCTGACTACCAACAGCTCTTGACAACCAACAACCGGCACTCCGTATCCCCCCATAAAACGGCGAAGTTTTGAAATTAAGTCTGGAAAAGGGTCTTCAATGCCATAGTGACCGGTCGAATCAACTTTTTGTTTCTTGAAAAGCAAGCATTTTCGCAGGAATTTTCTCACACTTTGGAACTTAAGTATAAAGTAAGGCTTGCTTAATCCTGTAGTTTCAGAATAAACTAAGGTCAAGCCTAAAAAGCCGTGTTTTTTTTGGAGAAAAACGTTCCTCGCTACGCTCGCTCGCCAATTATAGCGAAATCTCGATTGAGTTACCCCTGATAGTGTTTCGCTCGCTACGCTCGCTCGCCAATAAACTAACATCCCCGATTTTCGATTGAGTTACCCCTGATAGTGTCTCGCTCGCTACGCTCGCTCGCCAATGACAAAATGTTACACGCTTATGATTAGCGTTTTGTAAAATTTCTACGGGCGCACGTGGTCCGTTGGTCGCCGAGGTGCGAACGCGTGGTGAATTGACGCGTATACAGTGCTTCCAGCTTAAAGAGTGGATTTTTTAGCTTTTTGGTTATGTGTAATAGAAAGCTAAAAATTATACATGTGGTTATAGGTGATGGAACTGGGAGCTTCAAGACAGTGAATTTGGAAGTGTTTAAGCTGAAAAAAGAGAAATTATTTGTCCTTATCTCTATAACTTGGTATACTGATACTTTAATACCTGAAGTTTCATATGAGCCTAATTTTGTGGGCACACGAAATTAGAATCTCGAAATATTTAAAATTTAAAAGTGTTTAAGCCAGGATTTTTGAATTTATTGAGTTATATCAGTTTTGCTATTGTAAACATTATTGGGATGATGAAGAAAAGGTATGTGTATGTTAAATGACTGTAGTGAGGGTCTATACAGTAGTTTCAAAAAATCCACTCTTTAAGTTGGAAGCACTGTATAACGGACGCTACAAGCGTGGTGACCTTAGTCGTATATCCGTGCTCATTTTTTGTGGCTGAAGGTTGAACTGAAGTAAGACTTACTCCACCATGGGTAAATCATTTCCTAAATTTGCATTGTTGCGTTAGCTTCGATGCAAGTAGCCCAGGAGGCCACACTAAACTTTAATGTGTTTTTAATTCACTGATAAACAATCAAGCTAAGAGCTATCTTCAGTTATTCATGAAAGAACGACTCTAGAGCCTTTCCAAGAGGAAATAGATGGTATTATATTATTTCTGAATACACTTTTGTACCCCCCCCCCCCCCCCCCCCTCCTCCTCAGCAAGGTGGTGGTTTAGCCAGTCTATATTTAACTATTCCATCCACTTCATCAACTACTGTGGAAGTCATCGTTCTACTTGAGTGTTCACTTACTTATGAACTACATCATCTGAACAACTGCATGCTACTTACTAGGCAGCCCCACTAATTATTATTTCTTTCCTACTGCACTGGTAGCTAAGCCACTTTATTTTTGTCGGCTTTGATGTCTAAGTTCTAAAGAATAATCAATTGTAAGAAAGTTTTCAACCGCCATTATGACTTACTTAAAAAATTGAATAAATTTCAATGAACTCCACCTATTCGTGGTTACTGGTAGGATATGTCACTTTGATATACATTATCAATTATATGAAAATTCTTGTTTTGACCTGGTATTGTCTCCCTCCTAACTATTTTAATTAAGTGGTGGCATAAATATGTCGCAGTTAACTTTTCTGTGTTGTCATTCACTTTTCTTCTCATTAATAGAAAGTGCTTTGAAGAGGAGCCAGAGATCTCTCACAGTTAGCTTCAAACTCCTACCTTCTATAGTAAACAGGCTCAGGAGAAATGCTGTAAGAAGGAAGCTCTCTGGAAATAGTGGAGATAATTTGCCAAAGAACAATGACAACGTAAGTGAAACATACATATAATAGTAAAAGGGGTATATATGTATACGTTACATCATGAGATAGAGGTCGGTAACGGATTTACACAACTGAGTGCCAAAGCGAGGATGGATTAGTGACCAAACAGAGTGTTACAACAGACTTGTACCATGGCTCTAGGCTACATTGGAAACATAATCATCAATTTTTGCTAGCAACAAATAAAGTGGAGGAGGATCATTTTGAAGCTTTACTGTCTCAACTGATTGCAGCAATCTAGTTAGACTATCCGAAGCTAGACTCCAACTCTTTAGAATTATATATAATGGGTGCCAACCACCAGCCTATCCAGTCATCTCCCTCTGCTACTCAAGTCAGTGGAGCAAAAAAAGAGTTCCATACCAAAAATATAGATAATAGAATGAAATGGTAAAAATCTAGAATGAATGTTCTTCTATGACTATTAACTATAATTCTTGCTAAAAAATTAGGCTCACAAATTTTCATTGCAGTCATACATAATGTACTATTTCTCATCTTGCATTGGCCATATATTCTTAGCATTTGCTGTTTCCCCTTAACTTTTTTGAGTGAAGCTGTTAATGGTACAAATACCCAGCTCAGCTAACAAAGCAGTGACCCAGAATAAGTTAAGCTTGCAAATGAGCCACATAGGTGAATTACAATTCCGCATTCAGCACATTTATATGCATTTATTCTCAGATCACTCACATCAGTAAGAAGTAGAGTATGAATCTTGGAATGGTTAGGAGTGATATAGCTTATGTTAAAAACGTGGGCTTGTACGAGACAGTGTCAAGCCTCCTCCCACCTCCCCAGTTCTGCCCCTGCACATTATCCCAATTCCATGATTTAACCACTCATAATAGCTCTTTAATTGTTCATTTCAAGAAACCATACATTGCCAAAAAATCATAATTAGAGGCTAACTTCACATTTAGAGATAGGAATGCAATATTTTAAATGCTCGATTAACTTTTTGTTGTTGTTATGTCTAAGTCACTTCAGCTGCTCACTAAGTAAAGTTACTGTCATAAAAATTACTTTATATAATAGATAATCATTTAATATTTGTAATCGTATATGCAAGTGAAAATTGGAAGAAGCATTTTAAATTGATTAAGTTTTTCATATTATATCATGCTGCTTTATAATTTTTCATTTGTTTCAGTCATTTTGCAGGCTTTCATACAGGATGTTTTCTGAGGGGGAGGGTTTAGGAAAGAGGGGGCCACACATTTGTTTGACTACACCTACTTTTTCTGAAACCACACCCATTTTATCTCAGGTCTAGAATTAGTGACATCAATCTTGGAAGACTAATGCGTATTGCAATTGAAGGACCTCAATCTGAAGTGAGCTTTCACCAAATATTAGATCATACAAACAACAAAATCACAGAATACCACTATAAATCATAACCACAGAATACCAATTGGTAGTAAAAATATAACTAATTTATTTTATGACATTCTTGGGGGGGGGCAAGGGAATCAACCTTGGGCGGGGGGAAATCCCAGGGCGCTCCTACCCATGTATGAAACCCTGTTTTGTATTCATCTTCCTTCTGACTACTCATGCTTTTCCTAAAATTTCTCCTACAAGTTCCCACATGTCCCGAGCTAAAAGTATATAGTCATCAAATCAATGAATCTTTTTATTTCTTTTATACAAGCCACTGATAAAGGCTATATACAGAGTCGAAGCATTTGAACTATTATTAGCTACTTACTACAAAAGTTAAAAGTATTAGTAAAGGTTATACCACGACGTGGAGATCGGTATGAGATTTACACAACCGAGAGCCAAAGGGTGGCGGATAGAGTGGTGCAACTAAACCTGCACCATGTCTCTAGGCTATAAGAAACTCACAAAAACTAATTTTTATTGGACGACATACTTATTCACCTACAAGGAGGTGGGTATGAAATATATTCACCGTGAATTGAGCAAACTTATTGGACAGTTTGAATGTACCATGATATTGAAAGTCGTGGGTTGTTGTAGCTCAGTGGCTGGAGCAGAGTTGGCTAAAGCCAGCGGTCCTGGGTTCGATTTCCCGGTGGCAACTGAGATTTTTTCACATTTTACCTTTGCTTTGATTTTCTTTAGACCCTTTAATTTAAAAAAAATCAATGTAATTAGTATATGTTTTCTAATGTTTAAATATGGATCTTTATGATTTATATAATATACTTACTGGGAACATGTAGAATGTGCAGAAGAATGACAAACAAGGGAATTGTACAACACTCATCTCAAGAATTCCTCTGCAGCACTTGGACCCATCTTGTGTGGACTTGCTTAGGGAGAAGTCTGCCAGGAAGATCGTATGTCCAGAAGAAAATGATGAAAAAGATAAGGTGGGTGAACTAAAATGGTAATATGGTGCTATGCACTCTGCGATATTCCATTTTGTTGGAGTAAAAGTAGTTGTTGTTGTTTTCCAAATCAATAGATTATATAGTTTTATATCTATCCTTGTTATTACTCAGTATCGCCATGCCATCAATGGAAAGAGAAGGAAGATGAGGAACAGAAAAAGTGGGACACAAGTAAGTTCATGCATTTTTCTTGGGTATTTTTTTTTTAATGAGTAGCCAGATGTGAGAAATTTGGAGAATCATTATGGAATGATTGAGTGTTTTTGTTATGTTGGAATTTTTTTAACTTAGAAGTCACTGATGAATGCTCCATGGAATAAATTATTATTGTTACTACGAAGCATTCAAATATTGCACACTAAAAATGGATCTCTATGAAATGTATAATATACTTATTGGGAACATGTAGAATGGCAAACTAAAGGATGGTGCAACACTTGTCACAAGTATTCCACTGCAAACCTTGGCACCCTCTTACGTGGACTTGCTCAGAAAGAAATCTTCCAAGAAGCCAAAAGAAAATGATGAAGTGAGTGAAACTAAATGATATTATTTTCAAAGTAAATGGAATCAATTTTGTTAGTTTTATTGTTTTTAATCAGTGAGAAACAGAAGCAAGTTGTTTAAAGATTGCCAAGCTATGCAAGGCAGAAGACCCGCAGGTGTATAGACTTTATCAGAGATATATCAATTCAAATAGCATAAATTCTCGGCCTTGTAGAGTTGGGCGGGTCAGTGGGTATGGCTTGCTGTAGAGCGAAAGTGACTCCAAGGCCTTGAGGGATGGAGGGATACAAAGCCTTGAGGAGTCTGTCTCTGGAGGCTGGAGGAATGGAGTGATTCGATGGCGTGAATAACTTGAGTTGAGGAGGTGACAAGTGAAGGAACCGTGTGAAGATAGTCTCTGAGCAAATTGTTGGTTAGTTGAGACAACTTCTGAGTAGGTCCACCACAGCAAGACACTATCGGTCTTAATAATAATAATAATAATAATAATAATATAATCATAGCAACAAAAATAATAATAATAGAAATAATAACAAAAAATCACAATAATATAACAATAATAATAATAATAATAATTGATAATAATAATAATAATAATAATAATAATAATAATAATAATAATAATAATAATATAATAATAACAATAGAAATTTTTTCTCTTTTTAACAGCCAATATTTTTTAATTATAACTTAACCCGACATTTCGACTTCTTGCCAAATTCCTCTTCAGCGGTCAACTGAGGTTGAACTCTCCGTGGTGATATAATAACACAAAGTAAACAGCAAGATTTCTGGGGGGCATGCTTACTGTTTATTATGACCCCTGAAGAGGACTTCTGCAAGAACATCAAGTTAAGTTATAATTAAAAAATATTGGCTGTTAAAAAGAGAAAAATTTCCTATTATTATATTATTATTTCAGCCGAGAATGACTGAATAATTGAAATAATAATAATAATAATAATAATAGTAATAATAATAATAATAATAGTAGCAAGTATTCTGCCACAAAGTGACACTTGATGTAACAAACTTTGCAAACTAGGAGCACTGTAGCATGATGTACCTTTAATCTCTTATACCATTTATTAGTTACATCATTTTTCCTCTCTTGCTCTCTTTCTTCCTGAACCCTTCCCTTGCTCTTCTTGAGTCAATGGATTCCCTTCTGCTCCTTTGTCTGTATCTCTTCCTGGTTCTCCGTAGTGTCTCTGTACTACTTCAATCCATGATTGTGAACTTGGCCTTCCCTGTTGAATCTTCACCTGCTCTTAGGTACACATAAGTTGTCATTTCCTTATTTGCCACTACTGAATGATACTTAACCATAGTGGCAACATTTTACCATCTTGGCACAGCTAATGAATTATTCATGAATAAACACACTGCTGTCATCGTAAAGCATAATAGATGATGATGACATAATAATAATAATAATAATAACATAGTCTACCATGTCTACCAGTAAGTGCTTAACCATTCATTTACAAAAATTGGCCGAGTGGGCGCTCACCAATTTTTTTCATACGTGAGAATTTGCACAAGGCACAAAATTTACATACACAGCACTATTGAAAACCTGCACAGGCTGCATTACTTACTCTACTTAACAAAACTAACATTAGACATCAGATTCAATAATCTTGAAGGCTTTCTAGACATTCGCCATCGATATTCTAGTCAGAAAAGTCTGCCTTCACTGCCGTCAATTTTGCTTAGTGAATTCAACTGCCTTTAATTTTTGTGCCAGAGTCTTAAGAAACCTAATGAATGAAAGTTTGTGCCTATGAAAGCTGGCTATCCTTGAGGTAGATGTGAAGACTTGGAATTTAGCTTACTTTGTTGATCAACAATACATAGTGACTGTTCAGGCCTCTGAACACTGTGGTGTAACATTCATATTAACTCACTTTATTTTGTGTATTCTAATCTTATCATTTCCTGTTGTTGTCTTACCACTTTTCACTACTTCCACTCCCCTGGTGTGTACTGGCAGCTGATTGGACAGTTGTTAGAGCATGCTTTCCAGCTGTTTCCATGTTAGCTGTTTTATTATCACTTTTAGTTTTATCTCATACTTGTGGTCACTTGACTCTTGTATTTAGTGGTTATTTGCTTGATCAACAGTGACTATAAGACCATCAACAGTGACTGTAAGACCTATCTTAAGACTGCACTACCATATTAGCGTCATTACATAACAAATAGCTTGATCACTACAACTTCTACCACTTAACAAAGTATATAGCAGACATAAGAACTCCTGATAAAATGCTACTATTACATGGCAAGTGTACTTTGACCTCACAGTTCTTTTAAGTTTCAACTTTAGCACTTGGGCTCAAGAAACTAGAGATTAGGAACCACTAAAATATAGCTGAGCTATCTCACTTACAATTTGTGTTGAAACACACCACTAGTATAATACAAACAGCTTAGTCCTAGCAGATACATTTGAATCACCACCTTGAGGCATGCGTGTGTCTGTGTGTGTGTGCGAAATTTTCCATTCACACCTCAAAATTTGTATTGTTTCAATTGCGGAAGCATAGCCAATGTTCTCTATAAGTATATTGTGTTGGAGACCAAAACAAAATCTACTAACAGTATCTCGGCCTGCCCAGATTGAACTAACTAGAGAGATAAGGACATTACATTTTCTAAATGAAGTGTTGTTAGCCAGATTGAACTATAGCTAAAATAAGGATGTTACAGTTTTTTTAAATGAAGTGTGACTAATTGAGAAGATTCTAGAATATGGTTTAAAAAGTTATTATGTTATAGTAGTACTGAAAATTAACACGATTAATGTTTTATAGTCATATTTCTAGAATCTTCTCAATTGTGGCACTATCCTAGCTAGCTAGCTGGGTGATTTTATTCATACACCTTATAGCTAGGCTAGCTAGGATCATTATATGCTTATAATGAGGAAGCTACTGCCTCAGATGCCTAGTTTTATTACATAAAATAGGAAATAGAAAGTTAACTTGATTAATTTATTCTAGAAATAGAGCCTAGCTAGTTATTAATACAATTATAAGTGCATAAAGTCATACACTTTTGTTATAATGATTCAGTCATTCTTGGCTGAAATAATTATAATTTTTGCTCTTTTTAATTAACCCGACGTTTCGACTTCTTGCTGAAGTCCTCTTCAGGGGTCAACTGAGGTCGAACTTTTCCTGTTTATTATACCCTGGAGGGTGATTTGCACACAGCATGGACAGCCAGCATCCTGGAAGCTCTAAACCTATGTCTCTGTTAAACTTGTTGTTGTCAGGTGTCATCTGTATGTGTAGAGCTCACGATTCTTACTGGCTCTGTCTACAACTCTTACCTCTTCACATTTAATGGGGTGATGCAGCTGCCAAGCATGTTCAGCAATGGCTGAAACCTTCTCATCATCACCTCTCTTACAAGCATCCTGATGTTCTTTCATTCTCTGCTCAAGCCTTCTAGTTGTTTCACCTATGTATACTTTACCTTTTGTTATACACACGGTATACTCCAGTGACCTTAGCGTATTTACATCACCATCACTAGAGTGTATCTGTTGTAATTGACTGTATTACTGGAGTATATGCACATTACCTTACACCAGGTCTGTACCATATTATGTGTACTAGATATGTTGCTGGAATATACCCTATGTATTCGTGATGATGTCTTACCACAGTATGCAGTGCATAGATACTATGTATACTATATGTATTCCATAGAATTATTTGACAGTAATACTGATTATTATATAAATTAATAATAATGAAAAAGTCAAAAAAGTTTTGAAGAGTTTGATGAACCACTATCCAGGGCCGTTTGTCACCATCCAGAACTCTGGTTCCTGTCGTAGCTGCAGTCCTCATCAAAGCCTCACTTACGTCTCACCTTCTGCCCATGATGAGGCAATAGGTTTCTGAGGATATTAAAAAGATTTTTTTAAATGCCTGCAAACAATACCCATTAAAAAATGAACCTGGTAAACAATAACACAATAAAAACTTTAAAATGTTTTTCTGTGTAGCTAAATTACACTTGCATGAAGTATGTTTGGCAAATAACATGAGATAAATTTATAAAGTGCCTATCCACAAACGAAGAAATTCCACTATAACAATCACCCCTCCACACACAACTTCAATTCTGACAAATCATACGGGTCTAATCACCACAAGATAAGGAAAAACTGAGAGCACAAAAATTAGCAAAACAATAGGAGAATAGAGCAGTTCAAATGCTACTACATGTCATCTGATGCAATACTTTAAAACAGAAAACAGAAGAGTGAAAGACTAAGGGAAAAAAAAAGAACAACAAATGAACAAAAAATAATGTCAACACAACACACCTGAAGAGTTGATAATAGGCAGTTGTTTATACAATTATAACAATCATTACTACGGCTGAACAGTAGCAAAGAGTTCGGGAAATGTTAAATGTATTACTCTGAAGTAAGCTGATCTTTTGTTGTAGTGAAAATTATTTATGAAGAATAACAGACATGCAATAATATAAACTGGAAGTGATGACACTGTACACTACTCGCACAACAAATAAACTAACAAAAGATAACCAGAAGAAAATAAGTGTTTTATAGAGTAGGTCGTCTATAACCAGTAACTCTTATCGACCATTCCGGTTCTATTATCAACCGGCATAGTTTTCGGACATCATGTTAAATTATATTATCAACTGGCGTAGCATACAGACATTCACAAAAACATCCAAATAGTAATAACAAGTTATGTAATACTTGCTATTATTTTTTGTTCATCTTTTGCTTTAGCATTCCACATGGCCAGTACACAACAATAAATTGATTATCACTGGATACCACTGGAATACCGCTCGTCTGTCTGTGGCACTTACACTGGTGCCTGCTGCACTGTGTAGCTAATGCTAGCCAACAGACTCTTGATATTCTGGAGTATTCAAAGATTACTCTATATTTATAGCCAGTTACTTAAGCGACCACTCTTGCAGTCAAATCTGATATAGTCCCCTGTATTCATACAATCTTCTTTTTGTTGCTTTTTTTTTTTTTTTTTTCTTCTTCCAATTCAAACAGTTGGAGGGAGTGGTTACTATGGCATTGAATACCCTAAAAAACTCAACTTTTTTTAGTAGCTTGAGTGTTAGCTAGAACTTAAAATCAACCTTTTAATAATAGTATAGTTTTAGATAGCTGCCATTTGTGTGAAGAGTGTAACAAATGGTTTTTCTACCCTAGATATCTTCACTACTGTAGTTTCACACAGAGTAAAGTTGGTTGTAGGGATTCCCCACACCCCTAGCTGAGACAAGAGAAGGCACAAATTGCTAAATTCATGACAGCTTATTTAGAGTTGGACCAGCGGTACTTTTGTCAGCATTTTCCTGCGACTTACATTACTCTCAGTATCCTGGTATGGATGAATTAAGCCTGGTAATTCTGCAGTAAGTAGGGCCTGGCTCCCCATTATGTGGCCAAAAAGTTCTAAAGTCCCACCAAATCACTTCCATCTTCTGCACTCTAATTATAATACAATTTGTCTTTGTTTATCAAATTCAGTCTACTACATTCAAATTACAATTATTTTATTGGAAAAGTTTTCCTGACTTGGGTTTTGTAAAGCTACATATTAACCCAGCCACCAAAAGGAGCATTACTTCTTGGATGACTGTGGAGACAAACTGCTCAATAGACTTTATCCTTTAAGTAGAAATCTAATCATGATTATGTGCAATAGGCACAACTTTTGTTGCATGTGATAGCTACATTTCTATAACTACAATACAAAGTAAGTGATAATCTCATGTCCTTTGACACTCATAAATATAAATACATGATTCTTCACAAACTAGTCTGATAGTACACCACACACACTAAATAGCTACATTAAAAGACTGACTGGAGGAAGTGTAGTGGGAAGTAGTGAAACTAGCAGAAGTTTATTTTCATTGCAAGGAGGTAATATTATAATTATTATTTTGTATAGTAGCATTGTGATTATATAATATATTGTTTAGGTATTGAGTTGTTGAACAGTTGATAGTTGAATTACTTGATCTGTTTATGATGCTTTCGTTGCAGTAAGTAAATCACAGTCACTCTTTAGGTCTTCAGGTATGATGAGATAAATAAAGATGAATGTCAATTTAGAGGGTTTTTAGAATTACTTTAAATGATCTATGCTGGCAGTGCCAATCCTTATATTGATTGTGATGTCATTACAGACTCGAATTCTGGCTCCACTTTAAAGGAGGGGTTTTCAGTCAATATCATGAGTCAGCCTCTTTAAGTAGTAGTCTTTTAATATGAGACAGCAGCAAGTTCTATAAATTCATTAGAATCAGTAGGTAGTTTTGGCTCAGTGGGTAAAGCATTGCTGTGTGTTGGCTAAAATCGTGAGTTCGACTTATTCGAGACAATTCAAGTTTTTCTCTTTGCGTATTTCATTTTTGGCTTTTCCTTTCATCATTTTAATCGATAAAATTTAATATGTGAGTTCATACACCACTGACCCTATAATATGGTGAGGGATTTCTGACTTTTTCCGTTTAAACAACAAAAAAAAGCTTTCAGGCTACATAGCTTGGAGTATCACTGCACCAATGTTACAGTGACACTGGTCCAGTCTTGCTCCAAGCTGTGCGGCCTAAAGGCTTTTTTTTTTTTTTTTTTTTTCTTTTTTTCCTTCCTCCTGTTGATGCTGGAACTTTGTGACTGGGCATAATATTCCTGTGTTTGTTCATTAGCTGCCATTATCTGATAAGGGATCCACTTCTTCTGTCTTTTGATCGTTCAATTTGCATACTTAAGACTTGAGCTTCTGTTGTTTGTAACCATGTATTTGGAATAAAATGGATTATGATTGGGTTATTCTTCAGCGAATGGTACGAACTTGACTGGGTGACTCTGGTAGCAGTATGAAACTGTAGTCGAACTCCAAAGAATCAGTAAACCAACTTTCTAGAAGAAAAAAAAAATACTTTGCTTATACTTTGTTACATTCCAATAGAAAGCACCATGATGCTCTAATTGTATGTGGTTACATAGTTGCATGACTAAACTGTATAATTGCTTTATTTCAAATGTACATTTATTATACTATTAAAAAGATACCATTTAAGCTTAGTATAAATTTAACAGCTATAAAGATGAAATAAAAATAGTAAATACCATGTATATACAGCTTGAAGCGAAGAGAAACATTGAGAACTACTTGTCTATCTCGTGCCAGTCTGTGGGTTCTTTTGTTCGTTTCCAAAATCACTTCAGAAGTGTTTTGACATTAATCCTGAAATAAATCATAAAATATATTCATTGCTTTTATATTATGTAGATACTAAATCTGAAAAAAACCAACTTACTATTCATATTAAGTATTTTTATTTTTGCTCGTCACTGGGGAGGAGGTAGGGAAATTATGGTAATAAGATGTCCCAAAATTATTTGCTGTTTGCTGCTACTGTTGTCAGAGTTAATATAATGACATGATTGAGTGGAGTAGTAGATTGGACAAGGTGCTCCAAATATAACCAGTTTGTCTACAAGAAAAGATCATTAACTTAATTTTTAATCCTGATATGGAAGAATTGAATTATTACTATCCTAACTACTAGATCATTGTATTAGAATTTTATATATAGTACTTATTACATGAGTCAGAGTGTGATATGGCGAAATATTTCATGAGATTTATTTTCATGAGCCAGAGGCCAGAGTGAAAATAAAGCCTGAGAGTGAAATATCTTGCCATATCACTCGGACAAGTGTAATGTGGCTTATTCCACACTAGATATCTTTACTACAGGAAGGGTAACTCACAGCTAAAGTTAGTTGTAGAGGGCTGGCTACCCCCCCCCCCCCCCCAGCCAACATTTTAGCAGCTGCTCTATACTATTGAGCACTGAGCAGGGTACACTAGAGGAAGGTAGCTGTAAAAACTAGAAAATTGAAAAGTTTGGCCCTGTTGCTATAACTACAAGGTGCTTGAAAATAACAGCATGGAATATCATGAGTTATTTCATTGTGAAGATATCTAGGGTGGAATAATACAATGTATATTTAGTAATTATAATATCATTATTGTGATCAGATGTTTGCTTTATCTCAACCAAGTATACTTAAATAAGTATCATGGTTCATGTTTAGCTAGTTTAGTTGAAAAGGGCAATGGGATAGTTACATAGCTACATGCAAAAGATAGAAAATATTTTTCTAAACATTAAGGTTTAGTTAAACAATTGGTGATATGGTTGAAGGTCATTAAAGCAAAGAATTCATGAAATATTGGGACAGGGTCGACCACCAAGCAAACACAAAAATGTGAGGATCAAAATACAAAATGACATATGTACGTCCACGCATATACAAACAAATATCCTTGATTCTCAATTTGACACCATTGTATAGTGTCTCAGTCGCTTCGCTCATTTGCCAAATATACATTACACAAGTTGTTTCGAAGCTTGAAGAGATTAATTGTGATAATATAGCTATATGAAGCTTCAAACATGCTAGACCTCAGTGCTACTATAGTACACATTACCTAGCTATTAGGACCAAAAGAAAATCATTTTTTGATAGCATCAAATGTTAATATGTAGCCAGTGCATTTAAAAGCTGTCTTTATAAGAAAAGAAAAGCAAGAGTGCAAGAGACACTCACCCCGGTTTCAACTGGAAACTCCAATTCTAACTTGGGAAACTACTGAGGCTGTAAAGCAAAACTTTTGCGGATTAAAAGAGAATATTTGCTCATGTGATTACAATGTGACAATAGATGGCATTACCCACAAACCTTACCATCGAATGGCCAAAAAAAAAAAAGTTGAAACAAAAATTCTGGCACATCAAAGAAACTTAAATAGTCTAATACACATTTTGATGCCTCTTTCAATTTTCAGGATGCTGCACTTTTAAATTCGCTGTTGTGCGACAGAATAAGACTGATTGATTGACTGACAAACAGTCCCTCTTGCAGTAATGCTCTAATGGTTAGCAACTACATATACCATTTAAGTCACATGAATATCTTAATGTATGAAAAGCAGTAACTAAAATACTTTAATGATACCTTTGGATTCCTATAGAGACTGGACAGAGGCACTCATAACTATGTTATTCCTGTCAGCACTTGAAAATAGTTATTGGATACACAAACAGCAGTCTTGCACTTGGACAAAAGTTGCACATCTTACAGGAATTTGAAACTAGTCAAGTGTAGAGATCACATTCTATAAATACACATAATAAATCAGTCATTACTGTTTGTCTTATTCACTGAGTAATAATGCTGTCATGAAATACTGAAACATTATTAGCTACATCTTAAATACCTAAGGAGATTACGACATGGTATAAATGTGTAATGTATTTCATTTTTATGATAATGCTGCAAATGACATAACAATAACTAAAGGAAGAATGTAGTACCTTCTTCTGACTCAGTTCATTTTCCTACTGGAAGACACCAGAGAGTCCTATTCCATTAGTTTCTGTTTAATATCTGCCAATAGATTGCATGATAGATGTATAGCTTCTATTAAATATCTGCCAATAGATCACATGATAGATGTATTAATAGAAATGGCAAACTATGAGTACAACAAATGACTTACAGTACATGAGAAGTTCCTTTCAACAGATTGTGACACAATAGATGGTAGTAATTTCCTTTATCGAAGAGTTATCTGTGTAACATTTTGGTAAGAAGGGGAAGAGGAAAAGGAGACATGGGTTGGTGGTTTGGAGGAAGGTGGGGAGGAGGGGGGGAAGGAGGTGGGAGGGGGTAGGGGTGGTCTGAAGGCCAATGGCCTTCTGAAAAGGAACAAGAAAAATATAGTGTTAAAATAATAAATATTTCCTTTTAGGTAATAAAACAGCCACACATAATACCTCTCCTTAGCATTTTGATTATTATATCAATTAAAATTCTATATACTACTTGTACATGTTTACCTAGACCAAGGTAGAGAAGATGTTGGTGGAAGAAGAAGTGGAGGATGAGAATCCCTCAAACACTTCTTGGTCGATGGCTTCCACCAGATTTGGGACGACTACAGTTAGTCTAGGAGGCTGTGACGTGAAGTTTGTGTCGAAATTACAGCTGTCTGCATTGTGCCGCTGTAAAAACAACAACAACATAATAAGGCACTTTAAACAATGAGTAGCTAGGTGGAATTATTCATTAATACCACTATCCTTTAATCCTCTCAGTATCTAATGCTTGATACACACACAATCACACACATACACACACAATCACACACATACACACACAATCACACACATACACACAATCACAAACACATGCACACTATGTTTTAGTATAAGTAGCTCTTTTTAATCACTCACATTCTAAACAATTATATCCTTAACATAAACATACCAAATGTGGTTTAAAAGGAGGTTTCAATTGCTTTTTGTCAATCTTATCCCAGTCTATTTTCCCGAAAAAGGGGTGTTTTCTGATGGGATATTCGTTTTCTATACACCTAAGCCTTTGCTAGGATTTCTGTTGAAAATCTGCATACATAAATCACTTTCAGATATGCAACCATGTTAGAAAAAAGATGCTTACAGCATTCAAGAAGGAGATGATCTGCCAGCTAGTGTTATGTGGGACGCTCACTTTGGATGTGAGAATAGACTGGATAAGTTCCTGTTCATTGTCTCCATAGAAGGGCAGCTATTGCACAATTATTACAGTGTAAGTTTATATATGTATATCCAATGCATATAATATACTTAATACATGAGTCAAGTGTGATGTGGCAGATATTTGATGAGCAGGCTTACTTATTTTCACAGAACCAGAGGCAAGTGAAAATAAGAGTGAAATATCTTGCTATATCATCTTGATAGAGTGTAATAAGTGGTTTATTATATGCTAGATATTTTCACTGCAGTTGTAAGTACTAAGCTTGGTGGCACTCAGAGTGTCAGTTAAGTTCCTCACATCCCCACCTGCTTTGACCAAGTTACACAGTACCAGTTTAAAAATAAGTGTAAACATCTGGGAATTATAGCAGTGTAGGAAGATGTTTTGGTATATGGACGCTTCAATGGCAAGTTTTTGTGG
>WLWD01004786.1_pt1 | contig 34642 bp, 22 predicted proteins | sample 6712731 | NCBI WGS metagenome assembly WLWD01 (sample SAMN12718690, study PRJNA576275) | sponge metagenome | isolation source: marine sponge | host: Mycale hentscheli | place: New Zealand: South Island, Marlborough, Capsize Point | collected 2014-11-01 | reverse complement strand
CAAAACAATCGAATCGCCATCAATTACAAAATCACTAGGCATAAATGGAACATAGCAGGGAAGAATATTGGCATAAGAGGAAGCTCACAGATGATGGATCAAGCAATACGATGATGAATTTGGACCATATCCTACCAATAGCTATATCACTTGTGGAGTGCTCATCTCATACCTCGCAATAATTAAAGTTTCTATATTGACATTTACCATTCACTCCTTTAGCATTTCAATCATTTTCTATCTATATTCTGTAGTAGCCAGCCATTCACCTATTCAACACTGTTAAACACATTATACTACTACCAATAACCCTTCTAATGATGAAATTTCTTGTGTCACTTCACTATATAGATTTTTCATTTTAAGCAAATGATCCAAAAAAAATTCTTTAAGTTTTAGTTTTTAAATAATTGTTCTTTATACCACTAGTCAATGTATTACACTCCAATTATAATAATAATAATAATAATAATAATAATAATAATAATAATAATAATTATTATTATTATTATTATCATTAATATTATTATTATTATCATTATGATGGTGATGATGATGATGATGATGATGATGGTATAATTTTAATTTTGTAAATTATTTTTTTGTCATTTTCTCTATTAGATAGTATTGTAGAAGACAAAACAGTTTTGTAGGTGCCCACATATTCCTTATTCAATGTAGATACAAATGTATGCAAATTTGACTAAGTAACATAACAGAGGAACTGGTCAATATAAAGTCAACTAAGAATAATACATTCTAATGATACAAAAGTAATTTCGAATATACTGCAAGGAATTGTTAGCCTTTACATGTATGCTGGAAAAAAATCATTTAAAACACATGTGTATAAACTATTTAGCTATGAGGAAATTTTTGAAGTCCTTATGGCTAGCAGAATCCACTTTTGATGTTGTAATACACTCCAAGGAACAGTAGCATATAATACAAACAGATTGATGGAGTCAATTTGCTGGCTTCAGATATCTATAAAACATCATGATTATCATTGCTCGGAATAGATATGAAATAATATAATAATATATTTAGTATAAACATAACTTGGCATTCAGCTTCTTCCTGAAGATATCCTTAAGGTCACTATGATCAGACTCTTCACTGTAATTCATTTAACTCTATGTTTGACACAATTAAACTTAGCTATGTATGAAAAGACTTCATGTGGATAGCTAAGGCTTGAAATTGTATTAAAGCTTATTATCTAACTGGGTCAATAGTATGCAATACTTAGTCTTACCATATTGTCATTGAGCAGAATATCTCGAGGACCATTGGAAATAATAGTAAAAATATTCAGAAAATTGTTATTTTCACTGTGATTAGTTGATTCTGCAGACACTGTAAAAACCACCGAAGTGCCTTCTAAAGCATCATTACTAATTTGAAGAAACACTTCTATTTCCCTCATTTCTTCTCTTTTCAGTGATAACACCTGAGGGGTACAGTGGTACTTCAAAATAGAGGATAATTCTTGAGGAGACGCTGCTGCAGTAGTTTCTGGTTCAATTTTCAAGTGAAATTTGTCCTCATCACCAATATTATGCAATACCAAGTTAATCATGGTGCTTTGTCCAGGATATAATGTTAGGTCTGACGTCTGTCCTTCATCTATATTATGCATTGACAATATATTTACATATACTTATGTATATTAACAATAGTGATGCAGCACAAAATATTTCAAGTGAACAAATACTTAGGCATAAGTAATACTATACTACATGCAAATTCTCTTGCAACCACTAGCGGTTATGTGCACCTGGCAGAGCCAGGATGCCTGTGCACTAAGCAGGCACTGTAGCCATGCAAGCAAAGCTCCTGGAGCCGGGCTAGGAACTCGCAGGAGAACAGGCCTTTCCTCACAGCACGTGGTGTGGGCACCCGAAGTCCCACCTGGACCATTGCTTCCATGAGAAAAGGCTTGAATTTGCACCCCAGCAAATGCCAGGTACCCAATCACAGCTGGGTGGACTGGTGGGGCTGGTAGGAGGCAGATGGAAAATCAGATGGAAAAATTGCCTGAGTTGGGCTTGATTGAACTCAGGACCTCAGGCCCTGAGCCAAGGACACAACCACTACACCACACAGCCACCACACAACTTTAATACATAGACATAGGAACTGTAGCGGCCATAGTGACCATGGCTGCCACACTATTTGGAAAAAATCTTGCTAAATCCTTGCGCTTATGCATAGTATTTTGTGTTTGTTTTTATGCAGCCGGTAACTAAAATTCCAGAAAGAAAACTATTTCCCCAAGCAGTATACTGGATAGCAGTTTCTGCTGCCTCAGGCTTATCAGTCTCATGCATTGTTTATAAAGGAGATCTTGCGAAAAAATAGATCGTAAGACTTTTTTAATCCTCCCAGTAGGTGGCCTTGAAGCTTACAGCAATTTATACTGCAATTTGCATCACTAGCTAAAGCCAGTAAGAATGAGCAATGCTAATTCTGTTTTCCTTGCTAAGAGTTTTTCAACTGGAAAAATGGTACAGTTAAATTCATGACTCTTGTGTGAGTTCCACAAAGAACCAGTTTTAAAACTGTATGAAGATTTTACCTCCTATTACATTACTGTAGCAGAATGTCTGTCTGAACTGGTTAAGAATGATAAATTGGATAAATGTCAGTGTTTATTTAAGATTCTGTCACACTTAAAACATATTTGCTTTACAAGGTAAGATAGCTAAAAGGTATGATTGATACTAATGTTTTCATCAATTTTTCATCACTTTGCCAATAATTATATCAATATTTTGATTGACTACATTTAAATGATTTAAAGCCCACCCCATATTATACTCATGGCAAGCCTGATTGGCTTCTATACTTTAAAATTGCTTCCTACACCTACGTGCTAAGCTATTCAAACAAGTGATGTGCATGAGCACAAATGGCGAGCGAGACCGTGCACAAGCGAAACACTTCAAAAGAATCTATCAGTCCATTTCTAAAAGTACAAGTAGGTAGCCGTTGTGACCATACTTTATCTAGCAAATACAGAACTACTTTCTTACCTCACAATCTCATTCTGACTATCTTAGTTACCAGTAGCTTTTGACAACAATCACTCACAGCTACTATAAACGGCCAAGTTTTTTTTTTAATTATGTCTGGTTAAGGGTCTCAATATCATAGTAACCTTTCACCATAACATTTTGGACCTTGAAAAAAACCAAATTCTAAATAACACTGCACAGTGTTAAGTCTAACAGTAAGTTTTAAGACCTAAGTGCATCTTTTGGCATTTAGAAACAACCGAATACAAAGGAGTACACAATTAAATTTCCTTGAATGAATAATCAAAATCTCAGTTTAGTGGAAAAATGAAAAATTGAAAATTCTGTTTAGTGGAGATATGGGAAGGGGTAGACCACGAAGCAAACACAAAAATGCAAGTCAAAGTACAAAATGACATATGTACATCAACATACAAATATCCCCAATTTTCAATTCCTGATAGTATCACACTCGCTTCACTCACTCACCAAAATACCAGCAAACAATGGGTTTTTTTTTATTAAGTCAGTGTTGTATACATAGTTCCTATTATGTTGGTTCAGAAAAACAACTAAAGCTGTAGTCATCCTAAATGCTCAACTAACACATTGTCAGTATTGTTTATACAGTAACTGTGATTACGTGGCTTTAACTAATGCAGCGATGTTACTGCATGTATTTGTACAACCAAACATAGGATCCCCAGCAAGTATGTCTCAGAACTGGAACACGGTTTAAAAATATTGCTACATGAACAGCTATACCGTTACTGGTTGTTCACAAACTTGTTCCTTTACATCTACCCCAGGTTCACAGATACCTTCAACATATAGTTGTGATGATACGAGATCTATTGCTTACAACTGACTTAAATTCCTGTCATAAAACATTGGTTTGGAGCGAGCATATAATTTCACATCAAAAACAAAGTTCCATTAAACTTAAACATTACAGTAAATCACTCTTGCTATAAGTAGTTGAGTGCAACCCTTTATTAAAAAATTGATTCTGAGATATATTGAGATACTGAAGTTGCCTAAAATATATTGGATTCATTTATGAACAGTAGATACCCATAAAAATGCTGAGTATGTAACTTTTTCCTGCAATCTATCAAGAATAATTATTGCTACATTTAATAAGTTATACCACTAATGATTCCGTTCTGTTCTATGCTAGAAACGCTTACCGAGACTTAATTTAATAGATGTTACGGGGATCACTGTATTAGAGATGTAGGTAACGCTGCATCCATGGCTGTCCACTCCGTTGAGCTGAAGTAGAAATGGACGATTTGGAGGGAGGAATGTCACCATATAACTACCAGGGCTTGTTTCGGTGAAATTAGCCAATGATTTTATAAATTTTCCATTCCCTGTCAGTATGTTGGCAGTGTTTAATGAGATTTTGTTGGGTTTTAATTGGAGATGAGATATCACTTTGTGACCTGTTGAATGTACATCAAAAACAATTCATAACAAAACAATACTTTTTGTTGAGCTTTACTAGCATATTTAAACTTAAAGGAATATTAAAAGCATTTCAGATTCAAACTCCTACATCAAATGAAGTACCTAGAGTGTGAACTCAGTGTTACTATACACTAGCTAGCTATTACAACGACCAAAGGAATAATTTAGTATCAATATGAATATGTCAATGTGTAGCTCATGCAAGTTGATATGTAAAGCTTGAGCAAATCGATGCACCTCATGCAGTTAAATGGCAGATGTTAATGCTGTCTTCATGAGAAGTATAACATGCAAGAGAGACACTAGTCTCACCAGTAGTTTCAATGGGAAACTCCAAGCACTCTGATAAACCACTAAGAAAATAGTGCAATGCAAAACTACTGTGGGCAGAGAAATTACTTGCTCATATGATTACTGCTTGACTAGGGGGTATTACCACTAAATCTAGCTTTTTTCTGGAAAACTAAGTCGAAATATTCTATCCTGGCACATTGCATGGACTTAAAATTGTCCATGCAACATTTTGATGCTGTTTATATCATTGGGAGGCTGCTGTCTTCAAGATCCCCTATTTGTTCTGACTGACAGACACACAGAGTATTGTAACCATTCGCGCATGCACGCTGAGGATTAATGATTCAATTTTGACATCCTAGTAATAGCTCAAAGTACTGAATGCTTTGTAATGTTGACTTTTTTTTTTCCACATTTTTTCCAATTATTGTACCATTCATTTTTTTTTCATTTCTTGAGTCATAAACAAAAGAAAAGCCTATTTATCATTTTATATGTGATTTTTTTATTTTTCAGTAATTATACCTTGCCATATTTTGCCACTAATAGCCCTGTATCCATAAACGAAGGTTGGATCAACTTGATAGTACTTCTCTGATATCCACACTCTCCTAGTTCCTGTGATTCTGACACTATATGGTCCACTAGAGGTAATAGAAATAGTCCAATTACCCCTCAAGGCGGGAGTCATAGTAGCACGTGCTATGTAGGTTCTTGAAGATTGAAGCAGCACTGAAAAATCTTTCCAAAGAGTAGCTGAAATACCTTATGTGATAACATGAAATCAAAATTAATACAGAGTTTCATTTCATTGTTCATTGAACTAACCATTAGGAAGAGTTGCTGTAACCTGAACTCTCGACCCACTAATAGAGATAATGGCTTGATCCAGCAAACTATCTAGAGGAACGTTAAACTCCACTGTACCAAACAGACAATCGCAAACAAAAAATATCATAGTTTTAGGTGTGGTTGATGCATAACTCGTGAACGATTCGAGGTTGCTCGCATCTGATTCATTAAAATAAAATATTTGACCTCCGGTAGCTGCTGAGATTTTGTTATATGTCTCCAACTCGAGGGATTCTGAAGTGCAAGATTCTACTTCGTTGTTCTTCTTATCCAATCCTCTTGATGAGCTACTCTGGTGTGCATAATTAAAAAAGAAGAACACTTGTAAATCTTTTCTTGTGATCTTGTTTTGAATGTGCCCCAAGTGGTACAGGTCTGAAGGTAGGGAGTTTGTGAATAGGTATATCATTGAATTCCTGTTGGAATCGGTCAATATTTTATCCACAGTTGCAAAGGTGAATCTTTCAGTTCTGCCAAATCTGATTTCCTCCTTTAATCTATCAAACAATGATTGATACTTTGTTTGGGATTTGAACAACGAGTTTCCACTTCTGATGTCTGCCACATAACGTATAAATACACATGATGTCATGGTTATGTAAATACTGTGTATAATGCAAGGGATTAATTTTACATAGTTTGTCATTGATGAGTACAGAGATTAATAATATTTAATTATTGATAATTTTTCTTGGAAAGAACTACTACTTAATTTTTTTCTAGAACATAATTAATCCAATTCTGTCTTTATAATAAAACATTTACCATTTCAATAATAACAAGAGCACCAAGGGTGGAAACCCTCAATACATTATTACACTAATAAGATTTCTTCGAATTACTTCAACTTCTAATTACCGAGGACACACGTGGGTAAGAGAAAATACGTGAATTATAAGTGATCACGTGACTGCAGTATGATGTAAACCAATGTATGCTGAAGGTAAGGGTTGTTGCATTTAGCTTGGGTTTGTTTGGAGCTGAAGTTTCTCCGCATTTACTCGGAAGCTAGCTCAAAATTTGAAAAAGCTATTCATGAAATCGAATGCTGACAGACAGACCAACACACTAGTAACCCCCTCGCACATGCGTGCTGAGGGTTAATAAGAAGGAGAGAAGATACAAGAAAATAAAGTACTCATATTTAATTGTTGGAATTTAACCAGCCTATTCCTCTTCATGTTGATTCTATTTGGTATATACCTTACCTGTTGAGCTGAGGGGTAATAACTGATCCTGTGTATGTATATAATATTGATTCTTGCGTGCTCTACGATTATTTCTGGTTTCTATGATTGAAGTAATGAATTTGTGATTCCAATTACTGTCAATATCAAACACATACTTGACATCAACTTCATCAGAGGACTTTGGTCCCAACTGTAATCCCAAAAATAAGGCAAACAACTCGTCGTTGTCTACTTCCTTTCGTATATCCTCAAGAATACTAACCGTAGCTTCTTGCGCCATAGCAACTGCTTTGTCATGGAGATAATAGTGTGGAGACCACACCTCAAAAGGAGAATCTTTATTAATGCCTCCTTGTGCTTGCAGAGAGCTGCATTTGTCCAGGAATCCCCCATGGCTGCACTTGCCTAAGGGCTTGGGAATAGTCCATCCTTTGATTCTTACTTGATCCGAATAGCCACTGGTAAGAGTGCCATTACTTTTCAAATCTTTTAGGATATTATTGTGGCAAGAGTAAGGCCTAAAGATCATGCTGGCTGAGTTGAGTATATCAATGGAGAACACTGTTCTTCCATTCTCACAGTTGTTGCAGGTTTGCGTCCGGTGATCTACCACATGCGATATTTCTTTGCCCGGCTTTCCAAGAACACTGTAGATCTCCTCGTTACCATTCTCTAACCAGTTTGAATGGCTATAAAAGTCCTGAATGCCATGCAACATCTGTCCGCACTCCTTCCTGGCCACAGCAAAGTTTGATGACAGTATTTGAGTTACCACGTTGCGCCGTTTCTTTATCAACCGCTCTTGACCAGCCTGGAACTGCTCAGAATCAAAGTGAGAAGCTGCATCTAGAAATGTATCGTCTTCTAGGTCTACCATAATGTTGGCATCCACAATGGCTTGTGTAGCCTCTTGGACTTCTCTTGTTATCAGTCTCCGTTTTGAACCGTAGTATTTAGCAACTAGACTGTATTCATCCAATATTCCTTGCTGGCCGTCTCTGGAGTTTCTTCTCCTAGCACGTTTGTGCTCACTCAACAGTGTGGCGGATACTTGACGGAGGGCATTTTTCGTTATATCGCTGTGTGTAGACACTTCTCTGAGTGGAGGGTTAAGTCCGTTTATTGACCAAGCCAAAAGCTTTGTGGGTATAAACGCTACTGACAACGGCACAAAAGTGCCCATTAGAAAAAAGATGAGCGCTGCAGCTATCATATTAGACTTTGCAAGCATTTATTTTCGTTCCTTTAGCAGCGGCAGCCGGAGTGTAGTGCTATGCTGGCGCGACTTCAACCGCTTTCAAAATAGTGCGGCTAAAGTTCGCTTTTATTCTACTGCGCGCCGCGTCGGGGAAATTTTGTTTCTGATTCTCGTAGCCTTTTACTACATAGCTAAGACTTAATCAAAGTAATGATACAGTTCAGTTACAAGAATAAAAGGTTTCAAGCATGTATTTGAATGTATCTGTAGACTACAATATTACTAGGCTCCATAAATACTGCAGCTGATCACCATCACTTTTACCCTTAAGTCTTGATTTAACTTTCAACACTTTAGCTCCATGTTTGCTTCATAGATAACCATGAACACCCTCTTTTACCACAATTTATGCCACTGTCCAAATCTCGTAATATTATTTTAAGCTGTGACTACAGTAAGCATTGTTGGCTTCAAATACGTTTGCATTACGTCATCTTTAGCTGCGCTAAATGCTGGATGATGACGACATTCATTGTAGCTAGGCAGATTTGATTTAGAATTATTGAAATACAAAGGTGTAGGAAGATGTATCAGTATGGGGAAAGGGGGTGGAGAGGGGTGGGGTATCTGAAGAAATCACCTTTATTGGACTCAACGTTATCACCCTAAATGTGTAACTGGCATCAGATCAGATGCAATAGTTGCAGCTAGTCAATCAACATTTTATCCCAAAATGGGAGAAAGGGGGTGAGGAGGGGGTTCTGACCCCTAGACCCCCCCCCCCTCACACACACACACACACACACACTCTTTCTTCCTAAGTCACTGAAGTACAAACTAGTATTGAGACAAAAAGTTATTATTGATAATTTGTGTAACAGTTGTCATTAATCATATTCACTGTTATAGTGTATTCATGTTGTGGTTTTGTTGTGAGCATGCTCAGTCCCTGTGTGTGCTCTCTGTGTGAGAAAAAGATGAAGTGTCTGAAATATAGTCCTTTAAAATCCAGCTAGATAGTTGGTCGGTGTAGTGTACAGTAGCCTAGGTGGTTACATTTGTGATAAATGTATAAAACTCCACGCACATAAGAGTTAATCAAGGTGTAGAAATTTTAACTATTTTGTTTGGAATTGTATTTTGACTAGTGCAATTTGTAAAATAACAATGTTTATAGAGAGTTAATTACAAACTGTTCTACTAATTGGAGTCAACAGGGAGCAGTGCTGCAAGTGTATCAATGCTGACATGATAGAGTTTCTACACTTAGATTATGTATTGTTGTTGCCATATTAAAATATAGTGAGAGTTAATATGGCGAGAGTAACATGTACCTGCACTTACTGCATAACATATAAATTGTAGAATAGATTCAGAGATTTTTCTAGCTAGTTTTGCATCACAATGGGGTAAGGGGGTGGTATATTGGTTAAATCAAGATTATTACAAGGGCCACATTAAGTTGAAGCCCATTATGGTCTTTTTAAAAACATGTGCATATATTTAAAAAGCGCCAAATAATAGAATAGGAAACTGTGGGGACACCCAGTGCTAAGAATACAGGAGGGAAGGGAAGAACTGCCCACTGAAGTTCCCCAGAAGAGTCTAACATTCACCATGAATAGGGCTAGAAAGTAATAGCTTGTACTTATTAGTTTGTTTTGTACATTATGTTTTGCTGCATACATCCTACTTTACAGCACCACACCACATGCTGAGTGAGGAGAGGTTTTATACATCCTACTTTACAGCACCACACCACATGCTGAGTGAGGAGAGGTTTTATACATCCTGCTTTACAGCACCACACCACATGCTGAGTGAGGAGAGGTTTTATACATCCTGCTTTACAGCACCACACCACATGCTGAGTGAGGAGAGGTTTTATACATCCTGCTTTACAGCACCACACCACATGCTGAGTGAGGAGAGGTTTTATACATCCTGCTTTACAGCACCACACCACATGCTGAGTGAGGAGAGGTTTTATACATCCTACTTTACAGCACCACACCGCATGCTGAGTGAGGAGAGGTTTTATACATCCTACTTTACAGCACCACACCGCATGCTGAGTGAGGAGAGGTTTTATACATCCTACTTTACAGCACCACACCGCATGCTGAGTGAGGAGAGGTTTTATACATCCTACTTTACAGCACCACACCGCATGCTGAGTGAGGAGAGGTTTTATACATCCTACTTTACAGCACCACACCGCATGCTGAGTGAGGAGAGGTTTTATACATCCTACTTTACAGCACCACACCGCATGCTGAGTGAGGAGAGGTTTTATACATCCTACTTTACAGCACCACACCGCATGCTGAGTGAGGAGAGGTTTTATACATCCTACTTTACAGCACCACACCGCATGCTGAGTGAGGAGAGGTTTTATACATCCTACTTTACAGCACCACACCGCATGCTGAGTGAGGAGAGGTTTTATAAACTGTGGCCAATCCTCACTTAGATTTTCAAGTTGAATACTGTGCATTTGATAGTATAGTTAATGTAGCATGGTAACTCTGGTTTCCTCACTAAAGCCAGACTCAGGGTTAGCTTATCTGTGGGACTGCTGGATGTAAGTAAAGCTTAACTAACAAACCTACTGCCTATGAAGCTCTCTTCCTGGTGGCAGCAATACTAACTACCCCTACAGGGATATTATAATTATATGGCATTATGTTATTGGATACCCAATGTACCAAAATGAAGCAAAAAAATCAATTTGATGATTTAGTTTATAGGCATCTATTTTGTTCATAAAGATTTTACCTAATATAAACATAAGTACCTACTTATTAAGTAAATGCTTACTTTTTAACTAAGGCCCTATTTTATGAATGCATCTACTTCCCCATAATAATGTTGCCACCACAGTGTAATAAATAACAGTTAAACAATCATAGGTGACATAGCTCGAAGCAAGAAACCAAGATATGAGCTAGCATTAGCTAGTTTATATACTATATACAGCCTTAGTGTATAGTATTACTGTGTGTGCCTTGGAAACATTATGTTTCCTTATGTTACTAGAGGAATGTAAAGCCAGGGCTTCGCTCACTCTTGATGTACAATACAGAGTGATGCTTTATGTACTCGATGTCCCTGTACCAAACCGCTCATAAAGCGATGTCCCTGTACCAAACCGCTCATAAAGCGATGTCCCTGTACCAAACCGCTCATAAAGCGATGTCCCTGTACCTAACCGCTCATAAAGCGATGTCCCTGTACCAAACCGCTCAGAGAGGAAGGTTAATCAGTTCTTTGGATTATGTCATCCCGGGCTCTAGTTACAGCAGGAGCTGTAACTGCTACAGTTACCAGTATTATAGGGTACAACCGCTGGCGGTCCTCCAAAATCATAGATGCTTCAAAGTCTCCAGAAACTGACGAAGTTGTTATTGGAAAACAAAATACACAAATCATTGGTATTGCCCAAAATAGAAGTTCAAATCTTTCTGAGTGCATTGACAAAGCCAGGGCACACATAAAGAATACTATGATTGAATATGGAGTTCCTGGTTGCTCTGTGGCTGTGATGAAAGATGGCCGCTGCGTGTGGAGTGAAGGGTTGGGATATGCTGACGTAGAAAATAATGTGGCTTGTTCTCCTAGTTCTGGTAAGCAATGACTTGTTTTGGGTGTGTTGTTTTCATTCTTTTCAACACTGGGCTGGATTGGTCCTTGGTTTGATTCCCGGTGGCAACCAAATATTTTTAATTCTGTATTGTTTAAAAAGAAGCCTGTGAAAGAGAGAGAATACATCTAACAATTGTTTAGAAGACCTTAAAGAACTGTTTCTCCCAGTCTGAATTATTCATATGAAGCATTCGGGATATTGATGGTATACTTCAACTATAACATAGTAATCGTCTGGTCTCATTGGCACACCCAATATGTAATTGCTGTGAAAAGGTTTGGCCAGAAGACTAATAATCATGTACATGTATATGTATGTTAATGAGCATTTACTGCTAACATTTGAACTGAACATAATTGACATTTTTTAAAAGTATTAAAAGTAACATCCTCCGAATATAATAAGAAAAAACCAATAGCAAGCTAGAGTCGTAATTGTGGTTTTAATGACTTTAATTTCCAATTTTATTTGTTACATTCTTCCAATTTCACATAACTGATGCTAAATTCACTGCATTAGTTATCTTTACTCACTAAATACTTGCTTATTTTTTCTTTTCTATTTTACTTCAAAGGATGTTAATATCTAATTTCTTCCTTTCTAGTGATAAGGATTGCTATCACTAGATTAAAAACTTTCCAGCTTTTTTTAATTTCTTTTTTCTTTTCTAGTTTACTTTGGACGATTTTTAGTGTAACATCTAATTTATTCCTTTCTAGTGATAAGGATAGCTAGCACTAGATTAATATTTGCCAGCACTTAAGCTTCTTTTTTTCTAGTTTACTTCAGAGGATATTAATATCTAATTTCTTCCTCTCTAGTGATGAGGATAGCTAGCATCAGCAAACCACTGACTGCCGTGGCACTCATGCAACTCTACCAGGAAGGCAAAGTGGACCTCGATGCTCCCGTCCAGGATTACGTTCCGGACTTTCCTGAGAAGACGTTCCAGGGTGAGAAGGTGAAGGTGACACTGCGACACTTGATGAGCCACTTGGCTGGTATTCGACACTATAAGGAAGATGAAAAGGGTAAAGGGTCGTCGTCTTGATGTTGCCATGGCATGAATGTGTAGAGTAGTGTTAGTTTATTATGCTATTGCTAGTACATTTGCTTATTATTTAGATAACTGGTGATGTGCTTGAGCACAAAAGGTGAGCGAGCCAGTGCACAAATGAAACACTTCAAAAGAATCTATCAGTCCATTTCTAAAATGAAATTACGTAGCTAATATTAATAGCTAAGTACGTAGCTGTTGTGACCAATATGTAATGTAGCTAACAAATACAGAACCACTTTCTTACCTCAATTTCCCAGAGTACTGGTAGTAGTCTCTAATAACTCTGAATTATGTACCAGTATCTTTTGACAACAAACACTCGTAGCTACTAAAAAAGGCAGAGTTTTTTTTATTATGTCTGGTAAAGGGTTTCAATACCATAGTAAACATTTGCCACAACATTTTGCGACTTGAAAAAACAACAAGTTCTAAAGAATTGCAGTAAGTTTTTAAGACCTTGTATGTGCGTCTTATGGCATTCAGAAATAACCTAATATGAAGGGGTAAATAGTTAATTTCATGCGATCGCTAAACGAAAAGATTCTGTTTAGTGGAGGTATAGGAAGGGGTAGACCACGAAGCAAACACAAAAATGCAAGGGTCAAAGTACAAAATGACATACATACGTCCACACATACACAAATATCCCCGATTTCTCAATTGTGTTACCCCTGATAGTGTCTCGCTCGCCAGTAATAGACATGTCTGTAACAACAACATTGTGGGTATTCATGAATATGATTAGCTGTGTCAGGTCAATAGAGCATCTTTAGATTCTCTGTGAGTAAAGCTTCATCAGTGCTGATGGTGGTGGTGTGTGTATTCGTGAATACATGGCCCAGGTCAAGAACAGTGAGAAGAAAAAAGTATTACATTCCCAATTTTTACAATAGTTAGTACATCAAGGGCCACTGTGTGGCGGGCTACTTGCTAATTATTATTATTATTATTATTATATTGCTAAATTAGTATTTCTATTACTACTACTACTACTATATGCTGGCTTATAATATATACTGTCTGCTAGTTTTAACGTGCATTTTTTTGCAATGTATTATTTCATAGAAAAAACAAGGAAAAAATCTAGCAAGACTGGAGAGTTTTCTCTGCCGGAATATTACATCACCTCTCATTACAGTAGTGTCAAGGATTCCTTGAAACTCTTCTCCGAGGATGACCTTGTCTGCAAACCTGGTGAGTCAGTGAGTCAGCCTGTCAGATGTCTCTTGGTACACTCACACTCTGTAGTAACGAGAGTGGATTGATGTAAGAATATATTACTTGTATGATAATGTGTTCTTTTTTAGTTTTTTGTTGTTGTTGTTGTTTTGTTTTGTTTTTTCGAGCAAGTACAGATTGAGTCACTTTTATTCTTTAAATGATTAATTCATCAAACCATTTTCTAATATCCACTGGCGACTTACAGACAGAAATATTGGATGAGTACCGTATTCACCACGTGGAGGATGACAAGAGCAAACAACTGAATTTATACATTAGAAAGTGCCCGCCCACCTACTTATTAAAATTGATGTAATTGATTGTTTTATTGTTATTGTTTGTTTTAATTTTTGTATTTTGATTTTAATTTTTTTTTGTGGTTGTTGTTTTGCCTTTTTGTTTGATTTGTGTCACTAATATTAGTACAACTACGCTCGCTTGCCAATTAGTTGGGACTGAGTTTGTGAATTTTCATGTTTTCTTGACTCTGTGTACCAGAATGTTTTGAGTGAAGACAATGGGTAATGGCAATGGAGTAGAATGAGCAAAGTGTTTGTTTCTTGGACTTAAATTGCCAAGTGATGTGGTTAACGTATTTTGCCAGCAGAGTGATATTGATGTTGAACCTTGGCATGGCGTGCTATTATACATACGTGTGGGTGTGGCACATTCGTAAGCCACAAGATTAACCAATAACCACCGAGTACAGATTTTAGGCCTTGCAGATCTGGACTTTTGTTAGTTGTTCTATTGCTAACTGTTCAGCATCATAAAGCTTACTTGTGCTCAAGAGAAATACTGAAAGACAACATTCTTGTTAATTGTTAACACGACTTCATTTTGCCATTTGACTTTAAGAATCCTGCTAAGAATTGCATTTTATGAGTGTTACATATGTATCTATATTGTAGCATTAGGGGATTGCAATATTTTATTTGAAGTGTATCTCGCTCGTCGTTTGTGCTGAAGCACACCACTAGTTAATTATGACCGTATAATAAGATTATGCCGTGTTTGTAGGGTCAGAGTATCATTACTCTACATTCGGGTGGACGCTCATTGAAGCTGTGATTGAGAATGCGAGTGGAATGCCATATTTGGCGTACATGAAGAAGCACGTGATGGATCCACTCGGCATGATGTCCACTAGACCAGAGTTTCACAAGCAGATTATTCGAGGAAGAGCGAGGTAAGGAGGTCATAATGCCTCACTTGAACCATAAGGACATTTGGAAAAGAAAAAGACAATTATTAGTTTGGGGGGGGGGGGGGGGGGGGGGGGTAATTTCAGTGTGTTTTTTTTTTTTTTTTTTTTTTTTTTTTTTTTTGTATAGTGATTATATGTGACAGGCTCTGGGAAAACCAGGAATTTCTGGCAAACCAAAAAAATGAGTTTTTTATGTTAATAAAAAGTTACAATTTATCTCAACTTAGTGCTAAAATATAACTGGAGAGTAAAACCTTTGACTCGTACAGAAACTGGCAGTTGAACTGGGCTGTATTCAGCAAAGCAATTGAACTAGAAATCGTGAAAACATAAATTGAATTTCCACTTCCGGTATAATTAACGTTTCCGTATACTTCACGGCGTACTCCGCATACGCAATTAAATTGTGCAGCCGCTTTTTAACGGCAACTAACAAAGTTTTGCGTAGAGTTCTTTTTAGCTTTCAGAGCGTCTCGGAGCCTGTCTTGTCGGAATCCTTGGCTACTCTACTCGATGTAGGAGTAAACTTTCAGCCAGAGGTAAGCTGTAGATTGCATGCAATAGTCTCAAAGCTATGCCGTTTTTTTAGCTGCTTGTTTGAAACTCCACCCATTCCCCGTTTATTGTACTTCGAGAACGAGAGAGAATAAAAAGTAGCTTGTCTTTCCACAGCACGCTTGAGGTCTTTTAAGTTGTTTTGACATTTGAAATTTGGCATAGACTTAGAGTAAGGGTCACTAAGACTAATTCTGCAAAAAACAAAAATAGGAGAAAGAAAGAATTTTTGCGGATGACTTAGTTCTGGAGCCTATATCTCAATTTCAATTTTTGCCCGAAATGCCTGGTTTTCGCAGAGCCTGTCACATATAACTGTTTTGGCTCCTGCCCTCCGCACGAGCACTTCAACAAATAATTTATTTAGTAACTAGCTACGCGCACTTCATACGCACGCATGCTCAGTTTTATTATCATTATTGCCGATGTTCGTCGTCGATGTTTCATTCCTTTTTTTTTTTTTATCACTGTAAACACCGGATCATTTTAGTTACATAGTCACCAATAGTTCATAAATTGTATATTGCTAATTCTGTACTAGTGCCACCTGTTGGTATTTCCGGAACTATACTTGCTTGTGAGTAATTGTCGTACGGTAACTCAACTCTACTTTAACAGGACAGGATTCTAGAACTTCTAGACAGTCCTGCACACTATCCTATGCTTAGCTGATTATTATTTAATCGTGTATTCTTTAGTAATTTAAAACATCTACCTATTTTATTTAATAGTACGGCGCGTTTAGTATTTCGTATCATTTTGTTTATTCTGTATATAAAATATATATTTTTTATTATTTTTTTAATTTCATCATTTTTTAAATTTTTTTTTGCAGGCACTACTTTCGTAAGGACAACGGTTCATTATCGAACGTTCCTTACGTTGATCTGTCCTACAAGTGGGCAGGTGGAGGATTTCTATCGAATTCAGAAGATTTGGTAAAGTTTGGAAATGCTGTTCTCTCATGCTGGCACCGTGCCCATGGTAACCATGTGATACAAGATATACTTTCATACAGATAGTGCATGTATTCGGGCAGACCTAAGATAAATAGTACTACACCAAGGGAGGATCCTATGGTGGTGACCCTATCCCAACCTAGTTTATTGCAACATTGTAAGGATGAATGTGCCGGTGTGGGCAATACAATATACAGGACAAGTTTATGCTCACTTATGCTTGTAAGTGATGAATCACTTACTAGTTGGTATCCTAATCATGTATAATCAATCATTTTTGGTGAATTCAGTTTTGACCTGATTATATTTGGGCCCCTCCCAGTTGCTAGCGATGGACCCGCCCCTGAGCAGGATCACCTACCGCAACATCCACTCAATCCTCCTTCCTCTAGAATACCATTTAGTAATATAAACAATCTAATATGAAAATCACATATTATTATGTATATCGCAGATGTTCATTGCTATGAGTAGCTATCAACTTGAATGACCGAAAAGTTCCTTAACAATTAAACTACTGTATGCTATTTTAAGCTAATGTATTAATATGTACTGGATAGTTTCGTTTGTCTCATTTTCTCTTAAATGAATATGTTCCAAGTATTATTCAGAATGAAATTCGGGGATGTCAGAATACAACATCTTTTAAATTTCAGGAGGGGTTTGTCATTTTCTTGAAAACTGATGAAAAATTGAAAACCAGGTCATATTAATTTTGAGCAGAGGGGGGCGGGTGTGTGATAATACTCTAGTGTGTTGGATTGTAATGTGCGTATACGTTGCTTTATTGTTATTAGGATCTTCACATCAGGTTGATGACCATTACCTACTCCAGCCATCCACGACCAGACTGATGCTCAACAGATATGTAGAAAATGCGGCGTCATCTCCTCAGAAGTCACCTGCAGCAACATCCACTGCCTCTCCTGCCCTCCCACTTTCTTCAGCCCCACCCCCATCAGATCCTCCATCTCCAGCCCCACCCCCGTCAGATCCTCCATCTCCAGCCCCACCCCCGTCAGATCCTCCATCTCCAGCCCCACCCCCATCAAATCCTCCATCTCCAGCCCAACCTTCTTCAGTTTCATCGACTCCAGCTTCATCTTCCACACCCCCACACTCTTCACACACTACAAATCCACTCAACTCAGCTTTATCTCCAGCCCCACCCACTGTAGCTCCAAGCGTAGGCTATGGACTAGGCTGGTATGTGCGTCCTGCCATGAAGGGTGTTGCAGGTGGGAGGGACTACCCCATGGTATTTGGGCACACTGGGGGTGCAGTGGGCGCGTGCAGTGTCCTGACCATTATCCCTGGTGAAGCTGGCAAAGGTGTAGTCGTGGCAGTGATTCTGAATCTACAAGAAGTCAAGGGAGTGTTCAACTTGGGACTGAAAGTGGCAGAAGAATTTTTGGAGATAGATTGAAACATTATGTACTTTAATATGGTGCCTAGTAACATGATAGCAAACGTAATGACATAGGGGAGGGGAAATGTGGGCTTCCTCACGAAGTGGGTAGTTGATACATTGTCTGCTTCGTGCAGACTCTTAAACTGGGTTAGGTAAAGGGTTTCGCTAGTGAGACCATTACTCGTCATTCGATTTTCCTTGAGTTTCGCGCGAGTTTGGGTGACCTTTCGTGACGACCGCTGTCCTTTTATCTTGCCACCCGCTTCACAAACCTTCAGTACCACCGTTGCATGTTTTAACAACGGTGGTCGACAGCTGTAGTAGTTCCTACACCTAACAAACCGGATACAGTTTATTAGTTGTAGTGAAGAAGCTAATGAGTATCCAGGACCAGAGCGAATGGGTATCTCGGAGCGGACGTCGCAGCGGGGAGGAGAAGACGCCGCTTGTTTCTTCTGGAATGGGTAGCCCCGTGCACACAGGTAAAGAGCAACGTGAAAATGGGAGACAAGTAACCGCTGAAGACGAATTGAAAAGATCTGATCTGCACAAGAATAAGGACTTTCAACTCATAAATGTACCTCAGGATGCAGTGAGTATTGAACCTAGCAACTACTGGGCTGGTTCTGTTTGATAACTACTACTTCGACTACAATAATAAAAAAGGATTGATACTATTAATACCAATTAGTACAATAACTTTTTGTGATTTGCAAAAATTGCATTCTCATCTTCTGGGATTATGAAGTAGGATCTGTTATTTTTGTGCGTGTGTGTGTGTGTGTAGCAACTAATTTAATTTAATTGCTAATTTAATGCAATATCTAGAGTCTTGACAGACATTAATATTGGCTTAATATTGAGAAGGAATATGACCTGGATTTGTGACTTGTTGTTCCTGTCCGACTTGCTTTCTATATAATATGCCATTTCAATACTGTTGTGTGTGTGTGTGTGTGTATGTCTGATTGTTGCAGCCTATCTTTAGTTTGAAGAAGTTGTGGAAATTCACAGGTCCTGGCTTCCTAATGAGTATAGCATACCTTGACCCTGGCAATATAGAAAGTGACCTCCAGGCTGGATCTGTGGCTCAATACAAGGTGAGAGAGAGAGAGGGAGACTGCATGCCACTCATGGGATGGAGGGAGAGGAGGGGGTGTGGTTTCAGAAGGTCAGCTCCAACCACTTTGGTAGCTGTGGTAGAATTCGTATTTCATGCAACCACCAACTACTGGAGTGGTCGAGAGTGAAGTGCAGGGGTTTTTTTCCTTTCCCCCAGTAAGCTCTTGTAAGATCCTGGTAATTTCTTAACACTTCTATCTTCTATGATGAAGTAAGATCTGACATCATGTGATTCTGGTATGTGTGAGCCTGTGGGGCTAGCACAAAGTTATAAATTATTGTGAGGGCTTCGATGATGCCAGTTTTTTTTTATTTATTATTATTATTTTTATTATTATTATTATTATTTGTTTGTTTGTTCGTTTTTTCCAGCTCTACTTTTGAGCTTACTCAGTATTTTTTACATAAGATGGGACTTGAGTGCAGAGAATATAAGTTTTAGAATCAAGAGTTTAAAGTCTGGCTCCTCACCTTATGCAGGTCATGTCGTTCGAGTGCATTACTCCATTTAAATCAATTACTTTTCTTCTCTAAGATGTTCAGTTATTGCTTGAGCTTTAATGTAGCAATGTTATTTGCTATAAGGAAGCATGTCTTAGTCAATACTGCACCTCTCCCTGCCCTCACTCTCTCCCATGTCCTGTGGTCCTCACCTCTGAGTTTAGTGAATCCTTCTTACAAGGCATTACATAATTTAAGAGCGGTTTAACCTTGCAAAGCATCATGGTGGATAATTTATACAAAGTCAACTGTTCTATGAATATGAGGTATGTATTCATACTGCCTTATGAGACAGTGAGCTAGAAAGGAATCCTGTGGGCATAATATAATGGCTATTGATATTCATTGCACGCTGTTAATAGCCTGACCTTTTAAGTGAACTAATGAATTTAAGCTGCTCAGCTTGCAGTGTAAGTGATATGACTACACTCAATCCCCTCTTATCCGGGCACCTTGGGACCTGAGGGTGCCCATATTTCAGAAATGCCACCAACCTTTTTTTCAATAACTTTCAGGCTTTTTTATTTTTATTTTTATTTTTATTTTTTTAAATTTTATTATTAATTAATTTTTTAGCTTAACCACAGTCCTCTTTCACTTGAAATCCTTGATAGGCTTCTCTTCAACTCTCTGGAACTAGAAATAACCGGCTTGCTCTGTCATGATTGGTAATGGTCGTCAAAGTAGCGGCCTCGCAGGTATGCATTTGGTTAATTGAGTGTCCAACTGGTCCCCGGTGAAGAGGCGTGCCCATAATTGAGGTGTCGGATAAGAGGGGATCGAGTATTATGCATTCCTATTCCCCAGGATGTACAGTAGGCATAGTTGCCAAGTGTACCTGAAACATCCGGTACAATACCGGAATTATCAGGTCTATAATGTACCGCACCTAAATTGTAATTAGCCTACATTTGTACCGGAACTTTTTGGCCTGCCAGCAGACCTTACTGTCCATTCCGTGTTCTAATGCAGACTCTGAGTGGGGTTTCTCGATACTTCGTAAGATTTACACTGACCAATGGTCGAACTTGGATCAGTCAACACTAGTTAGTGTGATGTCTTCAAGTTCAACAGCAATGATTGCTGCCATGAAGTAAAGCTTGATGATGAACTACTTAAAAATTGCAAAAAAGCCACACACAAAGCACTCAATATGTAAACTGAAATTTGATATCCAAATATTATTATGAAATTTGAAATTGGGGCGTGGTTTTGGGTGTGGTTTACAGAAATGGGTGGTGTTTGAGGTGTACCTAATATTAATTTTAAAAAGTTGGCAACTATGAGTAGGGGTCAAAAAAAAGTTCCCATAGTGACCAGACTTTTTAGCGGCTAACAGAAAAATAGTCTCTAGGGGTAAGGAGACTTTTTAACAACGACTTTTTATCAACCAATGCCAACTACACTAGTCACCAGCTGCTGAACCGACTTTTTTTCTTTTTTTTTATCATTAGCAGCCTAGTTTTAATCTGATTTTGCAGCTGCTCCGCACCAAGCAGGTGCTGTCCTGTACTTGTTAACCACAATAACTGAAGTGCTCTAGAAGGGTTCTGTAAAAAAGTCTGACTCAGAAAGGTCACCAGAGAAAAAAGTCCCAGTAAAAGGTCGCTACAAAAAAAAAATTAAAAGTTAAAATTAAAAGTTAATTTTTTTAAAAATTAAAAGTTAAAAGTCTTCCAGACAGACTTTAGAAAGTCCTTGACTCCTACTGTATATTGTATTTGCCATCATTGACATGTTAGCAAGGAGTTTGGTCACATGCATGGAGGGTGTAATGAGTCTTGTGTTTGTGACCAATGGTGGGTATTTATGTGCTATTTGTGTTGCTGTGGAAACCATGTCAGCAGGAGTTGTATGTTCCCAACCAAATACTCCAGGATGCCCGAAATATATCACTAAGTTGAGGTAGGTGGAGTGAGGCATGTATGTAATACAGCCACTACCGTAGGTTAGATCCCGTACTAACTTGGTAAGTGTGCACTATTTTTTGCCTTTAGCCATTTCTGCGAAAATACTGATAAACAAAGTTGCTAGTGGCAACTGGGCATGCGTAAACGGGATCTAAAATAGTTAGAGCATGCGCGCTTATGTAGGTACTGGTGGATTTAGTGCACACAGCTCTCGGGCCTACGGCCCTTGGGCTTCAGTGCACTAAATCCACCAGTACCTAAGCGCTTATGCTCTAACTATTACTTATTGATGATCAGAACCTAGAAAGTTCACGGTCTACCTTAAGTGATACGTAGCAATGATTTTTTTTGTTGTTTTTTTTTGTAATATTTTCATAAAATGTGTATGTGCAGTAGTCCAGTGGTGGCTGGCAGACATTGGTCTGCTATTTCTCCTGTAAAAACATAATACGACTAAACCTGTTTTCACCTTTTATTTATTTGTTTGCTTTTTTATTTATTTAATTTTTGTAAGGGGGTTATGGTATGGTTGCTATTCAAATATTGTTATTGTCTATTTTTTAAGTACACCGCTATCTTTCTATGGCCTGAGTGTTTCCATTGCACGCGATCTTGGTCATCAGGCTATTGAGCATTTCTTACCCTAGATTGAATAAGCTTGGATTTTGGATGGCTTTGTATTTTCCTTCATACTATAAAATGGCTTCCCTCCACTGTGCATGCACACATACTCACGTACACACACATAAACAAACACACGAACACATTTGCACACACACACACATGCATGCACAAGTGCGTGCGCATATGTCTAAACACACCAGCTCACTCCTTCAAGTCCACATAGGAACATGTTACAATCGCTCTCTCGGTCTGTCTTGTGTCATGCTAATGAATTTATTATAGCTGGTCAGTGGTGGGCACGTGTGGAAGTTTTCAGCTGGAACATAGAATCCATGTCGGACTTTGCACTTCCACGTGTCAGTCTACATGTGTTGCATCTAATAAAGATGAAGTACATATGTGCATGTGTGCGAGTATAAGGGTGTGGTCTGAATTAACAGCTACTATAGCAAAAGAACACACACACACAAACAACAGCAACAATGACTATCAGGTCATTGGACCTACACTAACGTATTGTAATGAAAAGAACGATATTTGTTTTAATTATTTTGTTTCAATAGTCATGAGTAATTACATTTGTTATCATGTTAAGGTTTGTTTGTTTGTTTGTTGTTGATATTCAGTTACTATGGGTACTGCTTTGGTCCACTGTGATGGGACTCATACTACAGGTGAGTGAGTACACACCACAGCCAGTGTTAGGATGTGTGAATACACTTTACTCACCAAACCCTATCAATTATTAATTGCAGCTGCTCTCTGCCAAGCTGGGTGTGGTCACAGGCCAGCATTTGGCTCAGGTTTGCAGAGACAAGTACTCCTTTGTTCCCAGAATCATCCTGTGGCTCAGTATGGAACTGGCCATCATAGGCAGCGATATACAGGTGGGTGTGGCTCAGTGGGTGTGGTCCAGTATGGGTTCTGTAATGTACAAGTGGGTGTGGCTTAAAGTGTGGTACAGGATTGTACTGATCGGACTACCAATATCCTGTATCAAGTTTGTTATTGCTGTTTACTGTTGCTGTTTGTTGTTGTTGTCCTTATTAGGAAGTGATTGGCTCCGCTCTGGCTATCAACATATTGTCACAAGGAACGTAAGTTTAAATTGTGATGTTGTATAGACCAATTGAAACATAATAATAAACGTAACAAGTACCTTTAAAGTGTACCGTTGAAATTGTCAAATTTAAAAAAAGTTCCACACATACACACAATTAAATTATCTACACATACTTCACATGGACATTGCTTCAGGTGTTCTTGCTTTTTATACAAGCTTATGTAGGTATGTACGTACGTGTGTATAGATACATGTAATGTGTGTGTACGTGTGTGTGTGTGTTAGTATTCCTCTCTGGGAAGGATGTCTCATCACTGGTGTAGATACATTCACGTTTCTGTTCCTGGAGAGCTATGGTGAGGGCTTGTTGAATATTACACACAAACACACATACACACACAAACACACACATACATACATACACATCACACACACACTCACACATGCACACATACATACACACACACATACATACACACACAAACACACCACACACACTCACACATACACACATGCATACACACACACTCGTACATACACACACAAACACACATACATACACACGAACACATACACACACACACACCACACACACACTCACACATGCACACATACATACACATGTACACACATGCCTTGTGCACACACATGTCATATGGGCAATTCCGTGAAAAGTGAAACTCTGGCATTGCTCTCTCATTTTAAAGTGAAACTAAAAGTTATTTCCACTACACATTCTTTGAGTGGCCACCTATAATATCCTATATTGCACACCAGTTTAAAATAATTAGTGTTTAAATAATATGCTCTTAAAGTGTCCGAATTGTACGTCCGTCACCACGGAATTGCCCATGTACGTACTTCCATGGATACAACACACTCCCTTTTCATAGTATATCAAGTATGTAGTTCTGTTGCTATGGATGGTTGCTGTGTTCAGGTCTGCGTTATCTGGAGGCGTTCTTTGGCATGCTAATAGGAGTCATGTGCATCATGTTTGGATGGATGGTGAGTGGGCGGGGAACATTAATGGGCGTGGCTCGGAAGAAGTACAATATTGATGATTCAGTCACTCGGCTGAATTATTATAATAACAAATTTCTCGTTCTAACAGCCAACATTACATATGTTAATTAAAACTTAATTTGACGTTTCGACTTCTTGACCCCTTCGGCAAGAAGTCAAAACGTCAGGTTAAGTTTTAAAAACATAACATTGGCTGCTAGAACGGGGAAATTTGCTATTATTATAATAATTACATTGAATGCAATATCATTAGATATTATTGTTTATGAAATTAAACTCCAAATATATTCCAGATTCTTAATTCTCTGACCTCATGTGCGATGTTATGTATGCTTGTAGTATGTGTATGCTCGTCCCAACCAGTTGGACGTGCTGAAGGGTAACGTGATCCCGTGGTGCCAGAACTGTTCCAACGACGCAGTGGAGCAGGGACTTGGCATTGTGGGTGCAGTCATCATGCCTCACAACCTCTACCTGCACTCTGGACTTGTGCTGGTAAGGGGTGATCAATACTGTAGGGCCACATTAAGCAAAGATCTTTCAAGTTTTCACGTTAGCATTTTTATTTATTTTTACAAAGTGTTGTTGTTGTTTTTTAACTTAATTGTTTTAAGTACATATTATTTCTGGCCATCCTCAGAGTTTATTCAGTCATTCTCGGCTGAAATAATTATAATAAGCAAAAATGTTGACCCCTGAAGAGGACTTTGGCAAGAAGTCGGAACGTCAGGTTAAGTTTTAATTAACATAATATTGGCCAATAGAACGAGAAAATTTGCTATTATTCTCAGAGTTGCATAAAAATATTGTCTATTAATTTTTTTGTCTCCATAAGTTCAATTCCCCCAGTAGCTTCTGTTGTTGCTGTCTGTTGTATGTTACTGTATTGGTGAGTTACATCAAGTATCAGTTGTGTGTGCATTTCTAGTCTACCACTGCATCCAATTGTCCAGCTTTAGTTTGAACTTTAACTCCAGAAGTATATTCAGTGAAAGTGTGATCAAGGACTGGGATATTTATAACCAGGACCTGATTCTTCTAGCAGTGTTTATAAGTTGTTGCACGGTTTGAGGCTTCCCGAAGCCTTGTAACAATTTCTCTAGTGGCACCCTGTTGGTCAGGATGACCAGATCACTTCCTTGTCACACAAACAAACCAGGTGTCTATCAGGGACAAAGGAAGCTCTCATGAATTGGTTTGGCCAGGAAGTGGGTGTGGCCTAAACAGCTAAATAAAAAAGATATTTTGTATTAACTAAAGTTTAGAATGATGTCATTATAGCTAGAATAGTTACTGACACGCTAACTGCAAGTAAGTAAATATCTTAGACTTTGTTATTTATCTCAATCATTAATGCAAAGCCACTGCTTAGCAAACCGCAGGAAATGAAAATATTAGGTAAATATCATCAATTTGGGATTTCCCGTTTAAGATAGTAGTTATTTCGGAATTTCCATTTCAAAAGATGGTCCGGCCAAAACCGAACCAGTTCCTCCGAGCCTGTCTATACCATGAGAGAGGACTGGAATCCACTCTTTAGAGACCGTTTATAATTCCCTTTTCCCTCCTTCCCATGAATGTTAGAGACACATAGGGACATTATGTATTTAGATATGTATTATAGTTTTTTATGCACGTTATAATTCCGTCCTACCCCAAATGAAAAAGTTTGTGTGAATCCCTGCTACATCAGGGGTTTGTTTAGGGAGGCGGGGGGGGGGGGGGGGGGGGGGGGGGGGGGGGGGACAGGGGTGTGCCTCCCTTGAAGTCATTTCACCCCCCTTGAAATATTCCTCATATTTCATCAAAGTTAATAAGTGAATAATGAAGGTGATTGCAATTGCTTTTAAAATCATAATTGGTTGCTGCTAATTGAAGCCCATCTTCTTTCTCATCTTAGTTCTGTATGAAAGTTGTGACCCCCAGCGCAAACTCAACCTAACCCGCTCTTAATTAATTCCTAAATGAAGCCCTCCATGTACCGTATAAAGTACACATGTAGATGAATGGATTATTTAATATGTAGCTATCTGAATAACTATTTACGCTGGGCATGAGATGGTAGTGCACTTAGAATATATACACATATCACATTATGTAACATACATGTACATGTGGTTGAACTGACTCCGACTAGAAGCTCCTTGTTTTGTTGTTGTCTTAGAGTCGTGCCATATCTCGAAGTAATCCTGTGGAGGTGAAAGAAGGCATCAAGTACAACTCCATCGAGTCGTGTGAGTGGGCGTGGCTTTACAGTAATGAGTCGGCTTTACGGGTGGAAGGTTGGGATGTTTCATGAGAGATAATGTGTGGACAAACAATTAGATTGATTGCTATAATATATGTGTAGCTTTTTAAATTAGCTCACGAAACAGCCTCGAACAGACCTAGATTTTGAAGCGTTTCCTTAGTAAGGTTTGAATAAGACGGCTTAGTTTAAAGTAACCACCCTCATAAATGCAACAGTTTAGTATGAAATGTGACTTGACTTGCTCACTCTGTCTCTTGGGTTGTCATAGTAATTACTATGCACTCGTTTACTTAGTTTACTTAAAGATTAAAGATGTGCTTTGTCACTTTTGTTTGGTAATGGTCATCAGCATAAAGTTGTTCATTAGAGAGCATGTGCAAAATTGAGAGTTTGTAGCTGACTAATATGGTGGTGAGTCTCTTCCAGATCAGCATTGGGCTGAACACCTCACCATTTGCACGAAAAGCAAGTGTGCATATAATTATTTGTACATAGTAGAAATGTTATTGTAGTGGTCCTAGTTTGTGTTCTGGAAATTTTTTGCCCGCTAAAATTCATGTCCATTTAATTTGTCATTTCTGTGTGTGTGTGTGTGTGTGTGCTTGCAGCCATTGCTCTGTTAATTTCATTCTTCATCAACCTCTTCATTATCTGTGTCTTTGGAGCAGTAAGTTATACAATGCTCTAGTTAAATACACAGGTATTTTATGATTAAATATACATGTATATATGATTTATATGTATATATACTGTATACACAGTAGGGGTCAAAAAAAAGTTCCCAAAGCGGAGCTGTAAATACGTTGAAAAGTTGCTTCTACGTAATTTCAAAATCGCCCGGTATACGTTCTAAAGTTGCCGATCGGCGGAATTACGGCGTAAAAAACGCTCACTCTCTCTCGTTCTTAACGCTTGTTATGCGCGTAAACAATAATTTGCCCCGCCCAGTCACCCGTGGTTTGACACTTATTGTAGCCGTTTCTATATTTTAGGCTAGCGAGTAGTCAGAAGGAGAAACAACGACGGCTAGCGAGTATTCTACAGGAGAATCGGCATCGGCTAGCGAGCAGTCAGTGGGAGAAGAGGCGACGACTAGAGAACAGTCAAGGAATGACGACGACAATGAAGTGGCGGAGAACACGAGTAAAAGAACGGAGCAGTTCAAAGCAGCAACTGTAGCGGGCACGCTGGAAAAATGTCTTGCTAAGGCGCGTATATAATTATCTAGTAATTAGTGCGTGCGTTAGCTGCAAGGATCTTACCGCAAAAATTGCGCGTTTACTTTACGGATTAGTGGTGGCAGCGGCGTAATACGGAGTAACTATGGCGACGACTTTATGCTAGGACTTTATGCTAGGACTTTATGCTATCTAACCGCTTGCCAGACTTTCTTTGATAACTCTGTTGAATAGCCGCTCCCGTTTTGGGAACTTTTTTTTTTTTACCCCTACTGTATAATATATACAGTAGGAGACAAAAAAAAGTTCCGTAGTACGGCCGTAAAACGGTAGTCTTTTAACCGTAGTTTTTATCGTTGCGTTCCGTACCGTTTTGACTAAACGGCCGACACCGTTTACTAAAACAGTAAAAAACGGTGAAGCATTTCCATCGATTCACAGATATTTTCTAGCTAGAAACTCTTCTATAGCTATATCAGCAAGCTAAGGCCTTATATCGACCATTAAACGCTACGGGGATAGTGAAAAAAAGCTCGTACAAAATTTACTTGCTTCAATAAAGTTGCAGACCGAAATTCTGATGGGCACAGAGCTATAACGAGGTCCGCACTTCGTAAATCTTCTGTTAGCTACTGATGGACCTCCAGTAGTAAAAAATCTAAGCCGGAGAAGGCCCTAACTTCGAGAAAACGTCGATACTGTGCGGTGGTCGAACTAACAATTCTCCGTGAGACAACTTCGAATAGGACGGCTTCAATTTTTTTTAACCCGAAAAGCTCCGCCTCTGGAGCCTATAAACAAAAAATCGGAACGTTTTATTGGATAAACGATTTTTTTGAGCGAGACATAAGGTGAACGAGAAAGATTAAAACGGAACGATGTCTAGAGAACAGTACCATTTTTTCCCCGTTTTTTTACAGAACGGAATTCGGAATTTTTCTGTGTCTCCTACTGTATATATATATATTATTCATTTGATACAGGAGAATATCACGAGTCTGTTGGCTTAGTATTTACGCGAGTGCCGCAGGCACGAGCGTAAATACCGCCAATCAGACGAGTGATATTCTCGGGTATCCAATGGATAATAAATTTATTAGGTACTGCTCATGGCAATACCTTGGTAACAAGAAATTTACCTAGGGGGACGTAATAACCCAACGTAATAACTATGAACACAGGTGATATGGAAAAATATTGCCCTAAGCCACATCCTGTTTACTTTAATGCATTTTCTATGTGGCAACAGTTATCAGGCTCTGTTCAGTACCTAATAAATATATATATTTATTCCACCCTAGTTACCTTCCAATGATATTTTTAGGTACATGACCTGAAAATTTTTCACTGCACTGTTATTTCACTTACCGCTTTACCAGCTGTTATTTCAGCTGTTATTTCCTTACCCTGCAAGCTCATTACCCCTGTAGTTATAGCAACCTGCCAAACTTTTCAATTTTCTGGGTTTTACAGCTACCTTCCTCAGCTGTAATCAGCTCTTTACCCTGCTCTACAGGGTTAGAGCAGCTGCTAAAATATCAGCTGGGGGTGTGGGTAGCCCCTACAATCAACTTTAGGCTGTGAGTTACCCTTCCTCTAGTACTAACTACAGTAGTAAAGATATCTAGTGTGGAATAAACCCTTATTACACTTGTCAGAGTGTTATGGCAAGATATTTCACTCTCAGGCTTTATTTTCACTCACCTCTGGCTCTTGAAAATAAATTAGCCTGCTCATGGAATATTTCACCATATCACACTCTGACTCATGCAATAAGTATTTATATAACTTTGTGCTTCATCCATGAGTGTGACTTTATTTATATGTACTTTTCCTCTTTTGTATTATTATTAGTAGTAGTAGTAGGTACTTTAAAGTCCCGAGTATTTCTCACTTTATTAGTAAACTAGCAAGTACGTATTGCAAGTAAGAATGCAGTAGCACAAGTTATCTTGCTCAGTTATCATTCTCTACCATTGGTTAACGTTAACATAAGTTTCCCTCCCCTACTCTCTTTTTTCTGAGCTATCTGAGCTTTTCTTCTACCCCACCTCTCCTGTCTTCAGCTCTACTTCTTGAGTCATGGAACCCCCTTTTCCTGTCTATCTCTCCTGCTTCTGAATTTATGTTCTACTTTGAGAAACTTTTGTCTTTTATTTCGTACTTTAGCCTTTCTTTTGAACACTAACCCCAACCCGCTTTTAGTTGTAATTAATCGCTCGCCTTTTGCCTTCTCTTCCCTTTCATTGTAAACCTACACCCTTACCTCGCCGATTCCATCCACTTTTCAGTTACGATTAATAGACTTTTACCTTCTCTTCCGTACTTTTGCCTTCCTTTTTGAACCTACGCCACCTTCCATCGTCTCTATTGCACCCGCTTTTTAGAAATAACCAGCATGTTCTACTGAATGTGACTGCACTTTACCTACGATATAGTGATGATGCTTTACCGAGCTGTACAAAGCTCATGAATTATTCATGAATACACACACTATCGGTCGTCGTTGTTACTGACACACAAGCGTATTATTATAAAGATTCAATTACACTCTTTTTCTCCTGTTTTTTATTTTTATTTTTATTTTTTATTATTTTTTTTGCATTCAAGAAATCTTACAATATGGAGGCACTTTACCAACAAAAAAAAAGTGTTTCTCAGGCTTTACAGCATATTTATAGTTGACCTGTATGGCAGTATGGCAGTGAAAATTAAAAAAATTTGTTTTTGTTTGTTTTTTATCTATTTACATAGATTGAAAGCGGTGGGTTTTGTTTTTCGTGTTAAGTTGTGTGGTGTTGAATAAGTGTGTGAGACATTGAGTACTTATTCTTCAAAAGTTGTAAATTTGTGTCAACAATATATATTTTCTAAGCACTAAGTTCATATGAAGTAAACATGGAAGGGTTTATCATGCATACATGACTTGAGCAAGGTGTGAACATTTATTCTTGTCTTGAATTCATGACAACAGTCCACTAGGGCTAAGACCGGCTCAATTTATGTACACCACATGTATCGTACCACGTTCAAAACCCCAGATCACTGTTGTCCTCAAGTAGTTGGTTAGCTTTCTCTTCCTTTCCTATTTCTTGCCAAGTTCTAGTTTTATTTGGTGTTTGTATGTGTGGTTGTGCTCTGTCCTTTGTTAGTTTGTATGTGTGTGTGTTTACTTTCAGGGCGTGTTCAACTACGAGTATCCCATAGACACGCCCATTCACATCCAAGAGAGTTGTGCAGCGGACTCCATCAGTCTGTTGTCTGCGGTCGACTGCCTTTACTATCGCTATGGGCAACGGCAGTGGGTCAAGTATGTGTGGGCGCTGGGTCTGCTGGCGGCAGGTCAAAGTTCAACTATGACCGTGAGTATTATTTTTTTGCGGTACACCACTCTATGATGTATTTCAAGATTTGTTGGAGTAAAAAAACATAAATTGTTTTTTTTTTGCCGAGGGTAGTCCGTAGCTCAGTGGTTAGAGCACTGGTGGCTAAAGCCAGTGGCCCTGGGTTCGATTCCCCGGCGGCAACTAAGTTTTTTCTCCCAGACCCCTTAAGTGAGAAAGTTTTTATGAAGGGTCAGAGCTTGATAATTGTTTTCCTACGTGGAGATATCAAGTTTTATGGATGTACTTTTCAAACCATCTGTGTAACAACTACTGCACTACCACTAATTGTTTTACCCTACTCTGTTATACATTGTTTATTAGGGTACTATATGGTATATGTGTGTTTGTTTAGGGAACTTATGCTGGTCAGTTTGTGATGGAGGTAAGTAACTTACTGACTTACAGTGCTCGTCTTTTTTTTTTATCTTTTTTTTTTCTTTTTTTTTTATAATTAACATTACTATTTTTGCACATACGAATTACCTGTATTTTTGTGGACTTGGTTTCATGCGATTTTTATTTTAGTTTCTTTTATTGCTTTCAATGATGATCTTCATTCTATGTTTAGGGATTTCTGAATATCAAGTGGGCCAAGTGGAAGAGAGTGTTGCTGACTCGTTCTATTGCTATTGTTCCATGTGTAATCATCGCCATATTAGCTAGGAACAGTCTGGACTATATGGACAACTACATCAATGTAGAACAATCTCTACTGGTATGTATATGTGTGTGTAGGTCTAGTGTGTAGCGTGTGTATGTCTGGTGCATAATGTGTATTGTGTGTATGTGTGTACAGTATACTAACCTGGCAGGCTATTTCTCTTTTACGCAAAAATTAACACACGGCACAAAATTTGTGCACTGCACAAAATTGCACTCAGCACTATTGAAAACCTGCACTGGACGCACTACTACTTACATAATTTGAGGCATGAGCAGAGGCAAAGGCAAAGGTGTCACACGTACAGTATATTCAATGTATTATATAAAAAGTAAACACCCCAGGTTCTGTTGCACCAGTGAGAGTATGTTGCTCATTCAATTATAATAGCACTTAGATTTAGTACTATGCTTATGATATGGCCTTTGTGTATGTGTGAGTTGTGTGTGTGTGTGTGTGAGGGGGGGGGGGGGGGGGGGGGGGGGGGGGGGGGGGGGGAGGTGTATAATTAGGCATGAGTATGTGAAGTTATAGAAACCATTTGTATTGGTATCCTTCATGTTTGTTCTTAGCTGCCCTTCTCCCTCATTCCACTGCTCCATGCTACTTCAGACAAAGACATCATGAAGCAGTTCACTAACTCCTGGTAAGAACAGAGCAAGCCAGTACTCAACTTGCACATGTAATAGTGATCAGCGATTAGCGTTGGTTTGGATGCACATGCATTCTTTTATTAACCTTCTGTTACACTTTCAAAATGGATCTTGATAATGTCAATGTACATGATAGAGTTTAGTCTGTATGAGTACTAGTGCTAATACTGTTAAGTTGTGTTTTAACTGCGGCATGCATTCAGTTGTTGTATTATGGTGCTCCGTGTGTTTAGGTGGTGGGCGGTGGTGGTGTGGTTGCTAGGCAGCGTCGTCATGTTGGTCAATGTGTACTTCATCATAGACATAGTTGTGAGTTACCTTATTAATTTACACTACGTATCCCTCAACATGCTCAGGGAGGGAGGTGATTAATTATCCAGCAACATTCTTATTATGTATGTAAGTAAATGACAAACCAACCGACAAACCATGGCAAGATAAATACCTAAAATGGTCCTGCAAGAACCTGGACAGATCATACAGCGACTATTGGTTCCTGTTTGATATTGTTCACTAACAGTGTCTCACTGCATTGTACACGCCCACCAATCACTGCATTGCACACGCCCACCAATCACTGCATTGCACACGCCCACCAATCACTGCATTGCACATGCCCACCAATCACTGCATTGCACACGCCCACCAATCACTGCATTGCACACGCCCACCAATCACTGCATTGCACACGCCCACCAATCACTGCATTGCACATGCCCACCAATCACTGCATTGCACACGCCCACCAATCACTGCATTGCACACGCCCACCAATCACTGCATTGCACACGCCCACCAATCACTGCATTGCACACGCCCACCAATCACTGCATTGCACACGCCCACCAATCACTACAACATGAATCCACTATACTAAGAGTTTATTACAATGTACTGGAGTCTTACCTTCTCACTTGAACAATTCCTTTCAGTAAAAACTCTGAACTGAACACATTAGGGACCAGGGCTTCTATTTACACTTATTGTTGGCTTTAAGGGTGCCCTGCCACCGGAACCTGTGGTCATTTAATCATTCAGTATAATACCGTAGAACCGCCCGTAACCCAAGCCCCGCAAGCAATCTATTCATGCGCGACCAGCTCTCAATTTCTACGCGGATCAATTAACTTTGGCGCCAAAAAAGTCTACCAGTTACCACGAAGCAGGTGGACAAACAGGTCTGAGCTATAACTTATAACTGTAGTGTACTAGTCTGAGACAGTCACTTCAAATAACATCCTTCTATTATACTTGCAGGGTAAGGAATGAAGTTGTACTTGTGAAGCCATTGGAGCAGCTTAAAACTCTGTCTCAACCATGACCAACTCCACCCTGACTGGTACCAGCTCCAACAATTCCACCTACCTTGTATTCAGACTTGGCTGCGTATAGACTCCATCATCATCACTTCAGTTATTTCCGCCTGGATTTCTACCTCTATATTCTTCAGCCCTATCGCCTACAAGTCGAAATCATGTGCTGAACTACCCCGCTCCCACTAATGAGCAACCAACTCCAAGCAACATCGGGAATATGCCATCACTTCTGCTCGAGGGACTAACTATTTCCAAAGTTACAACGGCCATCTCACGGCTCATTATTGTATTTCTTATTTTTGTTTACAAATGGGCTCTTTTTAGAGCTGCCACAAGTCAATTGATTATTATATCTTACCAAATAAATTGCGCGTTCGCGGAGCTCAACGTTATGGGGGGCAGGGTGAAATTGTGAATCAGTTGTCAACTTGAAAATACAAATCGATATTTCGTGGAACTGGATCACTGAATTGAATCCAAATTTTGCGCACAAGCAACATACCCCCCTTAGAATAAAGTTACAGAGAGTTTTTTATTTTAATAACGCACGAGTAAAACGGCATGAAAATTTTACTGTTTGCAAAAAAAGAATATAGATATTAGAAATGACTCTGTAATGTTGCGAAGAAGCCCTCAAGCTATCTCTGGGAAAAAAAAATTAGCTCGGTAGTTCTTTCGGCCGCTTCGAAATAACTCTGAATAGTAGCCAGTGTTGCAGAACTGTATCTCCGTCCCAGGCGGGTCTTCATTCTTCAAATTTTGCTTGCTGGAGTCCTCTGTTAGTGCCCATTCCACCTGTAGCAACGAAGTAAGCCCACAGTACACAGAAAAATAAAGACACAGCAAAAACAGTCAATTTGCGGTT
>WLWD01003275.1_pt1 | contig 34652 bp, 20 predicted proteins | sample 6712731 | NCBI WGS metagenome assembly WLWD01 (sample SAMN12718690, study PRJNA576275) | sponge metagenome | isolation source: marine sponge | host: Mycale hentscheli | place: New Zealand: South Island, Marlborough, Capsize Point | collected 2014-11-01 | reverse complement strand
GGATGGTTGAGGGATGGTTGAGGAATGGGAGTGGTCCAGGGAGAGGGATGATTGAGGGATGACTGAGGGATGGTTGAGGAATGGGAGTGGTCCAGGGAGAGGGATGATTGAGGGATGGGAGTGGTCCAGGGAGAGGGATGATTGAGGGATGGGAGTGGCCCAGGAAGAGGGATGATTGAGGGACGGTTGAGGAATGGGAGTGGTCCAGGGAGAGGGCCGAATCAGGGCCAGTTGGAATCTTTATCTGTAGATGTGACTTGAGGTTTTAATGTCTGGCTGGGATTGGCTTGTGGCCAGCTTCCTCCAGCCTTTTTTAGTTAGTGTGTGTGTGTGTGTGTGTGCGTGTGTCAGACTTACAACTAGTTGTGTAAAGTATTAACACTTGTTTCACTGCCCCTCCCCTCCCCTCCCTCCTTCTCCTCACACTCTGCTGCAGTACGGAGGAGATCAAGAGGGGCGTTGACAAGGCAGTGAAGGAGGTAGTGGATCCTATCAAGACTAGTGTAAGTTTGTGTGTGAGTGTGTAGCCCTACCTTTCTCAACAGAAGCCATATTAGTTGGCCTGCAACTAGAACATCCTGTACATGTATGAGATGACACATGTGTTCCACTAACTAGAGTGTCCTGTACATGCATGAGATGACACATGTGTTCCACTAACTAGAGTGACCTGTACATGCATGAGATGGCATATGTGTTCCACTAACTAGAGTGTCCTGTACATGCATGAGATGGCACATGTGTTCCACTAACTAGAGTGTCCTGTACATGTATGAGATGACACATGTGTTATGATATACTCATGCTTTGTATTGCATGTATAAATGTGTAGTCCACATATGTGGGTCACCTGCAAGGTCAGATCAAGGACTTAGAGCGATACATCACATTCCTTCAGACCAAGCAGACACGCCTCCAGCCTAGAGCCAGGTCGTACGAGGGTTCTGACTTCACAGAGTCCTCCTCCACTGACAACTCTGAGGATGATGATGATGATGATGATGATGATGATGATGAACCGTACACTGCGTACTCACTGAAACGAAATAAACACGTCACATTTTCTGAGGAGGTGTCTATCCAGCGTTGTCCTGAGAGGGCAGACTATGAGCTCCCTGTACCAGAGTATGAAGTGAGCATGTCGAAGCAGTTGGATGGTGTGAACTGTGCCCTGGACTACAGCAGGTGCGAATGGGAGAAGACGGACACACTTAATCATACTTATCAAGGACCAAAACAGGTAAAGGGTGGTCAAGCGGCTTGGGTGGATTGGGGCAAGAATTAGTTGAGTACTGTACAACTTTCACTAGGGTCCGGATGACCTTCACTTGAGTCTGCTGGTGATGAGGAAGACGCTGGCGGTGATGGAGGTGCTGACTCTATGTCAGTGTGGAGGCAGTGTCAAGTGTCTGCCCAGGTATGTGGTGGATGGCAAGAGGAAGAGGTACCACATGGCTCTACAGACTCTGGAGAAGACAGTGGACAAGATAGCCATCATCACATCTGCACTCAATGAGAGAAATGTCTCCAAGGACAGTGTAAGTACGCATGTGCTCACACATGCACTTACACATGCATGCTGACATACTCACACATGCACATGTGGTCATTACTGGGGGTCCAGGTCATCACTAGCCTACCATTGAGGACCTCTGGTACTGGTAGTCTCACTACCATTGAGGACCTCTGGTACTGGTAGTCTCACTACCATTGAGGACCTCTGGTACTGGTAGTCTCACTACCATTGAGGACCTCTGGTACTGGTAGTCTCACTACCATTGAAGACCTCTGGTACTGGTAGTCTCACTACCATTGAGGACCTCTGGTACTGGTAGTCTCACTACCATTGAGGACCTCTGGTAGTGGTAGTCTCACTACCATTGAGGACCTCTGGTAGTGGTAGTCTCACTACCATTGAAGACCTCTGGTACTGGTAGTCTCACTACCATTGAGGACCTCTGGTACTGGTAGTCTCACTACCATTGAGGACCTCTGGTACTGGTAGTCTCACTACCATTGAGACCTCTGGTACTGGTAGTCTCACTACCATTGAGGACCTCTGGTACTGGTAGTCTCACTACCATTGAGGACCTCTGGTACTGGTAGTCTCACTACCATTGAGGACCTCTGGTACTGGTAGTCTCACTACCATTGAGGACCTCTGGTACTGGTAGTCTCACTACCATTGAGGACCTCTGGTACTGGTAGTCTCACTACCATTGAAGACCTCTGGTACTGGTAGTCTCACTACCATTGAGGACCTCTGGTACTGGTAGTCTCACTACCATTGAGGACCTCTGGTACTGGTAGTCTCACTACCATTGAGGACCTCTGGTACTGGTAGTCTCACTACCATTGAGGACCTCTGGTACTGGTAGTCTCACTACCATTGAGGACCTCTGGTACTGGTAGTCTCACTACCATTGAGTACCTCTGATACTGGTAGTCTCACTAACAGTGACAGTGTTTATTCGTGAATAGTTCACGAGCTATGTCTTGGTAAAGTTTTCACCTCGAACTGAATGGGTAAAGCATCATCATAGGCGATACGATGACTTGTAACTAAAAGCAGATAAAATCAATGAGAATGAAAGAAGAGAGCAATAACTTCTCAACCTGAGTCCTCTACCGTGGATAGAAGGATAGAGAGACTGAGAAGCAGGGGAGATAGACAATGGAGGAGAAGGGAATCAATAACTTCTCAACCTGAGTCCTCTACCGTGGATAGAAGGATAGAGAGACTGAGAAGCAGGGGAGATAGACAATGGAGGAGAAGGGAATCAATTACTCGAAATAAACTCAAGAAGAAGAAAGAGCAGAAAAGGAAAGTAGGAGGTTAAGAAGAGCTGAAATGGCTCAGGAAGAAAGAGAGCAACAGAGAGAACGATGAAACTAAACCTAGTGGTAGGATAAGAATGGATAAAAACGAAGCCTTATGCCTGCATTCCTAATTTGCGAAAATTAGTACATCAAGTGCCACAGTGAGGGCGAGTGAGGTGCTTGCTAGTAGTATTTGTAGATTAGCGTTGCTAGATCATTTCAGCTGAGGTTACAGTGAGTGTGTTTATTGCAGAATATCTCCTTGGAGACGGACCTTCATGAAGCTGTGACCATGTCCCTGGCAGACAGTCTTCGTGTCCTGATAGAGCACGGGCTACTGGCATCAGGACTTAATGTGTCCCTAACCGCAGGCTGCTTGCCAGCCTGGTCTAAGTGGGGGCGTGGCACCAATGACGGTGACTCTGAATTAGATTGTCCTTCATGGCGAGTCTTCAGCTACTACTACAAGACTAAGGTAGGAAGTAGGTGTGGTCAACTGACGTGGTGTGTATTATAATTTTTGTTTCTACAGAATGGAGATAAATTCAGTCTTCGCACAGAGCAATTACTGATGACATCATTTGACCTTCAGGTTGGAGCTACTTCTGCCAAGAAGGTAAAGAATTGATGTTAGGATATGATGCCACCATCACCTGGGGCTATAGACCTCGTTACCTAGTTCTGTGAACCTGATATAAGGCACCATCACCTGGGGCTATAGACCTCATTACCTAGTTCTGTGAACCTGATATAAGGCACCATCACCTGGGGCTATAGACCTCATTACCTAGTTCTGTGAACCTGATATAAGGCACCATCACCTGGGGCTATAGACCTCATTACCTAGTTCTGTGAACCTGATATAAGGAACCATCACCTGGGGCTATAGACCTCATTACCTAGTTCTGTGAACCTGATATAAGGCACCATCACCTGGGGCTATAGACCTCATTACCTAGTTCTGTGAACCTGATATAAGGCACCATCACCTGGGGCTATAGACCTCACTACCTAGTTCTGTGGTCTTCTCCCTAGTCCCATGTGTCCATCCACACATGGTTGTAATAATGTGTGATGATGTAGCTGTTAAGCAGAGACTCCTGATGACTTCAACATGTGGTGTTTAGTTGTGTTGGTGTCACAAGATTACTGAGACAGAACAAGTAACATATGGCGTGTGTACAATGAGAGAGTATTTGTTTACTTGTTGTTTGTAGACTTTACTGTCAACTATCAACAAGGTAGATCGCATGTATTCCACATGTCTGCACAAGGGACCAGATACCAAGTTCAGAGCTCTAGTCAGCGAAGGATTCAAGTAAGCATGGATCCCACCTGCTGATTATGTATGTACGTGTGTGTGTATGTGTGTGCTTGTTAGCTTGGGCCATCTGTCTGATTGGTTCAGAGTGCTAGCCTCCAGTCCATCTATTGGTGATGACCTCTATGCCGCGTCAGCATTCCTAGTCACTACAGGTAGTGTTAGGGTTGCCCCACCCTCTCCTATCATAGACATAATCATAATGTATGTATATATTTGCAGGTTTTCGTCCAGCCTTGTCTTACCTCGAGCGTCTCAAGGAGAACCCAGCGTGCGATCATGTCAGTCTCCCTCAGAGCTACTACCAGAACATGGAGGCGTTCCTCAGCTCCTGACTCAACTAGTGATCACCTCACCTGTTCATTGCACTCATTTATTTTTAACTGAACAATTTTTTAACTTCTCATTTATTTGTTGTAAGAGTGAATGAATATAATTATGCCACCAATTATTATTAACAGAATAATTCATTGTGTGTGTGTGTGTGTGTGTGTGTGTGTGCTGGATTCTGGCGCTCAAGTAGACCTACATATGTCACAAGAGAGAATATGAGTGGGTGGAGGGACGTGCGCACACACACACACACAGGCTATAAAACTAGTCTTGATAAAACATGGGGCATGTGTATTTTAAAGTTATAAAAATTATTTATACAAAATGTGTGCTAAAACATTTATTTGCGCCCATGAGAAGACCTTTTTATTCGTCTCTTAGTCCTGAGTCTGTTAGAAGAACCCAGGTGGGTGTGGTCAGCTACATCAGTCAGGCACCACTTCTGTTCTTCAGAGAGTTCACTAGCTCTAAGTTCTAATACATAAAAACAAATACATACATACATACATAATGGCTAGAAAAACCAGTTAAAATATACTGAGTTGGTATTTAGAAATTAAGTAAACCAAATGTTTGTTGCTACACTCCAGGCTTTACTGTCATGAACTTTTTGATAGTTTTAGCCTTTTCTATGTCATATCAAAACCTTTGTCAAATTTGCCATACAAAAATACAAGCATTGCCAGCTGTTTTTGAACAACTACATCCCACAGAAAGTGTATGAACTATGACCATTTTCTTCGAATATTTTCTTACCATATATTTTGTCTTTGCATGAGGTAGCTCAATACTGACATACTTGTAATCTTCAGTCCCAGTGCTTCATGATGATACCAAACTCAACCATTGACCTTTCTTCTATACCACCGCTTTTTGCATTTTTCTTCACCTCACTTAATGGATCGCTCATTAAAATTCAACGGACTTGGTGCTTGCTCAGCAAACACTGCAAATAAACAGCTTGCATCATCGAAAGTAAGGGATAACCCCTTTCAATACGGGTAGCACTAAAAAGAGCTAGTCTTCAGCTGTTTTTTGATACCCGTAGCGGTACAGTTGAGTTAGTTTTCACGGGTGTTTATTAACTGTGTTTGCTTCTATATAGTATGGCTAGGGCTTATATGATTAACAAGTAAGTTTTTTTTTGTAGGTATTAATAGTTTGATTAGCAATGAAATGATTCCTATGTTAAAAATTGTTACATAATTCAAGACTTAAATATTTTTTCTCTATTTAGCTATTATTTATGGAGCATTTCACACCCAGGAAAAACTGGAATTCCTTGTTTTGATTTGTCAGGAGACAAAAGTGCCTATGCTGCAGAATACTTTACAGTTACTGAATTACTTTATCAAAGAGTGATTATAAAGCTGTTTCAGCATTATGATTTACCTATCCAAATAACAGATCCTATTCGGCATGCAATTAGATCAAAACTGTGGAGAATGGGTAAGGCTTTGTCTAAGCTTGGAGGTATTCAGCGCAAAAAGGTATTGGCTAGATGGAAGGATGATCCCGATTCTACTTGGAAGTTCGAAGTTCTTGAAACTGAAGTGAACCTACAAGTATTGAAAAAAAAGCGAAATGCAGAAACTCAATTAGCTAAATACTGAACTTACAAAAAGAAGAAAGCTGGAAAAAGAAGTAAAAACGCTTGAAAAAACAACAAAAGAGCAATCAAAAGCCATCGCACAGCTGAGAACTGGGCACTCTAGCAATATGAGGGGATTGTCTTTAAAGTCATGGCCTCAGTGTAGTAGACAGCAGCAATACAATCGCCAACAAAGGCTTGCAGCAAAAGTACAAGGTGCTCTAAGTTTTTGTGGGGATGAAGGATTCGAACCACGTTTTAGAACTTAAAAATAAGGATACATACAAGTGTGATATACTGGATGTTAAAAATGGTACCTATTCTGGCAAGGAAAATATTTCTCCTACACCTGTGAGTCCCCAGTCTGCTCTTTTCATTAAGGATAGATATTGCATATCTAACGAGGCATTCCATGAGCTCAGTGTAGTGTCTAATATTCCTAGTTCTAACAGAGTAAAGAAACTGGCATATGAAATGAATTTCAAATTTGAAATTTGTGAAACCCCAAGTGGAATTGTTGGAGTACAGCAAAGTTTACATAGCAGGCTGATTTTTTGTATATCTCAACTAGCTAAGCAATACAAGGCATCCGATAAACTACTTCCAGAAACTATTTGAATTAAACTTACTGGAGATGGTACTCAAATTGCTAGAGGTTTTACAGTTGTAAATTTTGCTTTCACTCATTTGGATGATCGAGACTGTTGTTCAGCAAAAGGAAACCATACAATAGCAATTTTAAAAGTATCAGAAAATTATAATGATTTAGCAACTGCACTAAAAGATGTCATTGAAGAAGCTAGCAATTTAAATTCAGTGAGTGTTGATGGAAATATTTATCACTTACAGTATTTTCTCGGAGGTGACTGGAAATTTCTAGCTCTTGTATGTGGTTTGGAATCAGCTACTTCAAACCATGCATGTATTTGGTGCAAGTGTCCCAAGGATAAAAGATGGGATATGAGCATGACTTGGTCATTGCTGGATCAAGAAAAGGGTGCAAGAACAATTGCTGAGATTAATGAAAAAGCAAAGCTTGCTAAATCAAACAAGAATTACTTTAATGGTTGTAATTCACCATTATTTTCTTTTATACCACTACACCAGATAGTTATTGATTCACTTCATTTGTTTTTGAGGATAGCAGATGTTCTGATAAATTTACTTATAAGGGATCTGCGTACATTGGATGCAATAAATCAAAACAAAAGAAATCTTGATGCCTATGTTGATGTGCTTAATTGACTGGCCCTGAGAAAATGAGATTATTTAATGGCATTAATATTCCTGCAGCATTTCCCGACTTACAAAATAAAGAGGCATTGCAAAAGTTATGGAAAGATTTCTTCAAGCTTATGGCATCACTTGGACATTCTAGTTGTCACAATGCAGTCGATTTTGAACAATCTGCTAAAGCCTGGGTTAAGCTTTTTACCTCTGTATACCAGAGTAAAGATGTAACACCTTACATGCATGCATTTGCAATGCATGTACATCAGTTCCTTAGCTTGCATGGAAATATAGTCACATTTTCACAACGGGGCTTGAAAAGCTAAATGATATCACAACCATCCACTATCAACACTCAACCAATCATCGAGAACCTGAAGCTCTTAAACAACTTTTGGAAAAAAGAAACCGCATAGAAGAATTGGAATATGGATACCAGAGAAGCAAACAAGTACAGAAGTGCAGTTTTTGTAAGTCTGCTGGTCACAACAAACGTACTTGACCCACTATACATTAACAATGCAAAATTTTGTATTTTCACCTTTGAGAGTCTGCTGCCCCATTATGCATTCAAAATTAATTTTAACAAAGCAAAATTTTGGTATTATATAATAGTATAATAATGTTTTAAACAAAAATTTGTTTGTCTTTTCCAAATGTTGATCCTATGCCATATTTACATACAAAAGAAAATGATAAAGTGTGTCCAGTGTGTGTAACAGTTTTTGAAGGTGGCTGACTATCACTGCTAGGTGGGAAATATTCAACCAAGGCTTCTGGATTTACGAAAAAGAAGCTCACTGTATCTAACTGTACATAACCATAGTCCCCATTGACGTTGAGTCCTCTGTAATGCCAGAAGCTGCCAAGGAAAGGGTCTAGGTCCTGGTAATGTTTTATTCCGTAGTGCTGAATGTTGCAGACCATCTTTGAAGGAATTCCAACAGTCTTAAGTCCACCATTAAATTGATTAAGTCAAAGGGCATGCTTATCTTAATATTTGGTGATATTTTTTGACCACAGTTGAGAGCACACTTGATTTTCACACGTAAAGCATTGTAAATGCTACATGGCTGGTAGGGAGAAATAATAGAACTACCTTGCTGGTAGGGGGAAGTATCTGCATTTTCTTCATTTAAGCTTTCCAGTTCTCCTTCATAACGCCATTCATCCCATTCACTAGAGTATCCAACGTAATGTATTTTGACCATGGCTCTGTCTCCCTCAGACTTCTCCTCTTGTACGGTAACAGGGTACAGCTTAGTTTTTTGCTGGATGCGGTCAGATTTTGGAAGCTTTATAAAGCTTTCTTCCTTGTAATTAACTTCTTCTCTTCGCCTTTTTGCCCGTCGCAGCGCTATTGGTAGATCACTGGGTAGAGCGTCCTTGACCTCCATACTTATTTTTTGTACCACACCCACATTATGACGTTAGCCCGTTTTTTTTTTATAATTCATTTACGTTGAATGATTTGACATTCCCGTAGGGTGGGTTTTGATATGTTCTAAATGAACCATCTTTAGGAGGCGTGTTTTGGTGTTTAAGGAGGCGTGTTTTGGTGTGCTTACTACCAATAAGAAGTAAATGATTGATTTGTTTTTAAGAGTACTTTGTCATGCCAAGAAGCTCAGCTTCACCAGTTAAAGGGTAACATATTCCCTTATAGTTGAGTGGTGGGCGCCTTTTGCACCCGCCGACCAGATCATGTGACTGTCATCCCAATAGTTAGCTTCCCTCATATTTTATTTTCAGTTGCCACTAACCCCAGTGTACTGTGTGTGACCCCTCATATCCTGTTGTTTCGTTAAAAACTACAACTATTATTTGGGAACAACTGACTGGGCACCAGTAGCAGGATACACTGTAAGGGCCACAACTCTGGTGGCCGCATACCATTATTGAAGGCGTAGTTGCTGCCCAACCAGCGTACTACCTCTTCATCCACACAGTTATATCAATTTAGTGAATGAAATGCTACTGAATTATTGACACATTTATTTAAGCAGTTTATGATGTGCTGGTTCATAGTGAAGTTCAATATGTTTTATCAGCCAGAGATATCTTACTAAGCCTTAACTCTCTGACCTATGTGATAGAGATATCAACAGTTTTCAAATGCCAATTCTTACCAAATTGAAGTATGATTATGTCAGCCATTAGTGGTGAGCAGTAGTGTGGCTGTCCTCCAAATATAACTACTTCTGTATACTCCGTGCCTATCATGAATGAAGTAGCTCGATGATCCATCCTCTCAAATCTAGTCCTGTCCTTCACTTCTACCTAACATATAGAACATCTCAATTTCTACACTCTCTATTTACATAGTCCATTACTCTCTATTTACATAGTCCATTACTCTCCCAACATTGTTGTATTGCCATCACAGTCTCTCAGTGATTGCTTCATTTTTGTACTATCAAAACCTTTTATTGAATTATGACAGAATTGCATCAATAGCTATGATCTGGTCATGTCTGAACTGTCACTTCTCCATGGCATGTTACCTCACCTTCTCCCACTTTCCTGACTGTAAGTCCATCAGCCAAGTGTCATCCAATGCAGGACTGATGTATTCATCACTTCCGCCTGTGATCAGGAGAGACTTGCTCTCTGTACCATATCCCAGACAAGCTGCAGCGTGAAGGTACCTCTCATAGGGTCTGGGACTGGTTTTGTCCCACGCTACATGTCTCCAAGTCTACATGCAAGCAACCAAACTAAAAACAAACCAACCCTATTAATAACTGGAACTAAAATACACTTTTGTAGTTAATTTTGCAGAAGCAAATCTGCTGCCCATAAATGCAGTCTGTGAAAGTGTGAAAATGTGTTTTAATTTCCTTCTCTCCATTTTAAATTTGTTCAATAGTGTTGTTTTTTTCAAACAAATAGCTACTATAATAATATAGCATATCAATTATAACTACACCATATAATTATTGTGTGCTTTATCCTTAAAAGTTCTTTACTTCTTGACCACAATTTGTGCTGAATCCCACCACGCACTAGTTTCTGTGCTAACATAACCCTTGTGTTGTGCTGTGTTGTCAAGTCTTAAGTAAAATTGATTCCTTCAATTGGTAGCAGTATAGCTATGGATTTATAAATTAAATAATTTCATAGTCTCATTATTTTGACAGAGACTATAACGTTTAACAAAAATTAAAACTATAAGTTAGGGGTGTGGCTATAAGTTAGGGGTGTGACAAGGGTGTGGCAATTAGTTAGGGGTGTGGTAATACGTTGGGTATGTGACAATAAGTTATAGGTATTGTGGGCGGAAGAGTAGAGAGAAAGACAGAGAAGAGGACAGACAAGACAAAGAAAGAGAAAGATGGATGAGAAGATAGAAGAGAGATGAAGAGGATAAAGAAGACACAGTTATTTAAGTCATTTTGTGTCATTAAAGTTTGCATATGTAATGTTATAAGCATCGTGGTTCATGCCATCCAATTGTAGTTCTGTGTGTTGCACCTATTTAGATTATTATGCATGCATGTATATTTTGTGCCCGGATTATTCCGTGACCACTCCTTCATACCTGTGCGCATGCGGGTCTTGAGCTATATAAAAACTCAACCCCGCTTGCGTATAATCAGTTCCCCTAATGTTAGTTTAAACCCTAAACTGAATTTAGACTTCAGGGAGAGGGCTAGCCATCTGGGAGAACTCTGGTGGCAGCATTCACTAGGGTTCTTCAAGTAATAGTCGTTGCCGAGCCTTAGTGTCTACCTTCGGTGATTGAGTCTCAAGCTGACCTTGTCGGGAGAACTGACCTTACCTCTTGGGCCAGCAGATCGCCTACCCACATTCTGGTGGCAACGGTGCCGAAACGAGTCTTTTCCTACGCTTGTCGATTTGAGCTACTACTTGGACGTCTACTTTCGATTTCAAACTCGGGTGGACCGTCCGTTCCTCTGTGCGTTTCTGTGGCCTAACGCGTGCGTCTGACTGCTGCTATTGACCGATTTCAAACTCGGATTACGTCGCGGCTCGACTTCGTTCGCCTATCGCCTCTGGATCGCCATTATCTTCTTCATCCCTATCTGGAGCGCACTACACGTGTCGCCTAATTGGATTTCGTGGATTCGCTAAGTTGAACTTGTCATTTTCCGTGTTTGTCACTTTGTTAATTGGATTTGTGTCACTTTGTTTGTGTGTGCGTTTTACAGGCAGCTTGAGTTTTATACTTCCTTATTTGGTCTTGTGTTCATTATCACTTTGTCATTTGTTGTGTCAGAGAGTTTTATTTGCTTACTTGGCACTTTTGGACTTTGTCATTTTGTTTGGTTGTTGTTTTGTCTCTGTAGGACATCTCCTCCTTGGATCACTTGGATGAGCCAGAGGGAGCAGCCTGATAGAGGGTGCAAACGTAAGAAGCAGGTTGTGGTATTGAATCGTGGTAATTCTGCTGTGTCTGTTGAGTCTTCAGCAGCGGTAACTGTTGTTCATTCTCCTTTCAGTGGTAGTTCTAGTAGTAGTGTGGAGCGTAGTTCTGTTACTTCTGTTGCGCCTAGTTCATTGTCTTGTGGTAGTTCTACTGCTGATACTATTGTTCTTGGAGATTCTGATTCTAATCCTAGCGATATTTCTGGCCTTACACTTTCTGAACCAATTTGTGTCGCTACTATTTTTGAAAACTTTAAAGCCCGTGGGTGTAATATTCTTGGTGATTTGACTGATAGTGATACAACTCTAGTATACCCCACAATGTCTGAGGACGAACGTGATTCTGACCATAGGAGTGCTGGTGGCAGTGCTTCCTCTATTAACCCTGAGATGCGTTCTCTTTTCCGTGAGTTCTTTTCTTAATTTAGTAGGTCTGGTCTTATGCCTGATAGGCCTAGGGAGAGCTCCACGGATGCTGATTGGACAAGGCAACTTAATGCTTTGGCCCCACATAAGGATGGCGTAGACATATCCAAATATATCCGCAAGCTCGAGGCAGACTTGAGTGACATTGGCTGCCCAAGGCGACGCTGGAAATCTATATTGTTACAGAAATTGCAATCCAAGTCTGCGTCCTCTATTGTTGCTGGTCTTGACAGAGATACGACTGATTATGATCAGGTTAAAGAGATTCTCATTGAAGCGCTTGGCTCTAGCTTGACTTCGCTGGGTGTCAAGCTGACTACCGATTTTGCTAATTCGACGAGGTCGATGAATCCTCTCGAAACATATGTCCACCTGAAGAGTTTAATGGACTCGGTTGACATGATGTGCAGAAGCAAGGACGAACTGTTGCTCTTCTTTGCCTGTGCCACGTACAGAGCGTCCAGGCCTGTAGCGCAAAGGGCTCTTATGGACCAACGGGAATTTACATGCTTTAGGGACCTTAACAAATTTGCCCTCTCGATCAATACCTCCGATTCTGATAGGTCCTTTCATAGTGGTAGTAGATATAATAAGTTTAGTGGCAATAATTCTGTTGAGTGCTTTAAATGCCATAAATTTGGACATAGATTTTATGAGTGTAGGAGCCAAGTGTCAAGTGGTAATGGTAGTATTCCTAATAACGTATTGGGCAGTAATAGTGGTAGGTCAACTGGCATTCTGTTTCACTTGCCATGAGCCCGGCCATAAATCGCCGGATTGCCCAACCAGGAAGAATAATCACAGTGGTAACTCCGAATTTAGTTCGGAGAGTAGTAAGAAAGCTGGAGTGAAAAAGAATCGCACTTACAATAACAATTGGGTGTCGGTTAGTAATGGTACCCCTTATGTTACAGGGTTTGTCAATGGTTCTCAGTGTAAGATTGTGCCCGACACTGGGGCCGAGATCTCCATAGTTCCTGGGTGTTTGGTCTATGGTGACCAGCTCACAGGTGAACAAGTTGATGTTAAAGGGTGGGATGGTAGACCTGTCACCCTTGATACGGCCATAGTAGATTTCATGTTTAAAGGCCGAACCTTTAGTTCCAGAGTGGCTGTCGCACATGTAGACAGCTTGTGTGGGTGTGTGTTGTTTTCAGTTCCAATGGAAACAGCCACAGCAGAGCATCTCTTGCTGGATGCCGCCGCCAAGTCCAATGTTTCTGGCTTGGGGGCGGGGCAACTACGTGATACCCGTAGCATCCAGCCGTCCACCCAGGTGGATGCCTGCTCTGGTGGTGTTATGGAGGAGGCTTCTTATACCCCCTCTGCACAGGCCACTAACCAGGTAGAGACAGTGAATGTGAGTGTTGTGACAAGAAGTAAATCTAAACAGCAGAGTGAGAAACAGTTACAAGTTGAGACAGTGCATGTTAGTGAATCTGATCCCCAACCTCTTAATTCTGATGACGAATTTGAAAGGCTTGCAGCCATAGATGTTTCTTATGTATCTCCTGTAGTAGGTGTTGGGCCTGATGTCTGTAATCCTTCTGTTGTTGGGCTTCTTCAGGGCTCTGACGAGGATGGGAATGGGGCTGGTGTTGTAGGTAGTGCTGTCAGTGACGGGCAAACTGGTGTTCCTTTCTTCCCATTGGATTGTACCCCCTTGCCTAATGCAAACGTATCTCCAGAGTCTGATAGCAGTGATAGTTCTGTAGACGAGCTGCAGTTAGCACCTCCTGTGTTAGCTGAGGGTGTTCAAGATCTCAAGAGTGCCCTTGTGGCCGATGAGTCTCTGTCCAAGTTCAGGGACTTGGGGGAAAAGAATCTCAACGGTTACTCATTTAAAGATAGGTTGTTAGTTCACACTGTGTTGTTGAACAATTCCCCTGTATCTAGAATTGTTGTGCCCACTGTTTTCAGGAACAAGTTACTCTCTTTGGCCCATGACAAAACGGCTCATGTTGGAGTCCGGGGCATGCGAAGTGTGCTGGGCAAACGTTTTACGTGGCCTGGTGTCCACGGTGACATTGCTGCTTTTGTTAAATCCTGCGATACATGTCTCCGTGTTAACAGTGCTGGTAATCAGAAAGCCAAGATGATTGAAAGAAAAATTGTGTGTGTCCCATTCGAGAGTGTTTGTGTGGACTTAGTTGGCCCCTTGCCCAAGGGCAAGAGGGGTGCCAAGTATCTATTTACTTATGTTTGTTTGGCCAGTCGTTGGCCTGATGCTTTACCAATGCGTACTGCCTCAGCCACTGAGGCAGCGCAATGCTTTGTGGAAATTATAAGCCGTACGGGTATACCCCTTCGTGTGTTATCTGATAGAGGAACTATCTTCCTCTCAAAGTTGATGTCAGGCGTCTGCAATATGCTAGGTATCGATGCTGTTGCTACTTCCCCATACCGCCCACAGTCAAATGGTGTGGTGGAACGAATGCATGGGAGTCTGAAACCTATGCTGTCAAAAGCTGTGGAGGCTGGGTTAGATTGGGTCGACTTCCTGCCTTAGCCCTTTTTGCCCTCAGACAAGTCCCAAACAGAGATGTCGGGTTCTCTCCCCATTGTATTGTATATGGGAGGGATGTGATGGGCCCCCTGGATATCCTTTATGAGGGTTGGGTTGACCGTGATTTCGAGTCAGTCAATGTGGACGATTGGCTCCTCCAGTTGAATGATAGGCTAGCGGTCATACATGATCTGGCTGTAGCTAACCAATCTGATAGCAGTGGTAAACGTGCTCTTACCTTTAACAGGCACAAGCAAGACATGCCGCTGGAAGTGGGTACCAGCGTGCTTATGAGAGTCCCTGGCTTGAAAGCAGCCCTCCAAGCTGCCTGGGAAGGACCCTATGTTGTTGTTGGCAAATCATCCCGCGTAACTTACCAAATTTCTAAGGGTGAAGGCCATCCCACTAGACTTGCTCATAGAGATAATCTCAAGTTGTATGTTTCTAGACCATTGTCTGTCAATGCAGTTACTTTGATAGCAGAGGAGCAGGGTATTGGCCATGATCTGCTCACCAGCAAAGCAACCCTCAGTGATGATAAGTGCCCTGGGTTTAGACAGAACGAATTAGATGCCCTCCTGCATGACCTAAAGTGTCATTTCCGAGACACTCCCGGATTGTGCTCAGCAGGTACCTGTAAGATAGTGATCGCAGACGGTGCTGCTGTAGTTAACTTGCCCCCTAGGCAAATCCCAGCAGGCATTAGAGAAGCTGTGAAGAATGAAATTGACGTGTTGTTGAGAGATGGTATTATCATTGAGTCCAGTTCAGCTTGGGCTAGTCCACTAGTCCCTGTCCGCAAGAAGGATGGCAGTGTCCGTATATGTGTGGACTTCAGACAGTTAAATGCAGTCACTCCGTTGAGGAGGTATTGGTTACCGTCTCTGACGGAAATTCTAGACCAAGTTGGTCCCAATGCATGTTTGTCTACCTTGGACCTTACTGCCGGTTTTCACCAGTTGGCCATGGAAGAGTGTTCCAGTGAACTCACCACATTTGTGTGTCCTTTCGGTAAATTCCGGTATCTTAGAATGCCGTTTGGTCTCAAAAATGCTCCTGCTATTTTTCAAGCAGTGATTGAGAATGTTTTAAAGCCAGTTTCCGATTGTTGTCGTAATTATGTAGATGACGTTGTGATATACAGTCGTACTTGGTCTGATCATTTGTATCATTTGAGAAAGGTGATTGAGTGCCTTGGTGCCTCAGGTTTAACTATTAAACTCAGAAAATGTTGTTTTGGCCGTACACACTTATTGTACTTAGGCCATAAGATTGGTGCAGGTTTGCTTGCAGTCCCTGAGCACAGAGTCTCAGCTTTGGCTCACTTCGTTAGGCCTAGGACGAAGAAGCAACTTCGTTCTTTTCTAGGGTCTGTCTCATATTATCGTAGATTCATACCCAACTTCGCCGACTGCTCTAGCACCCTCACTCCTGCTACCTCCTTGAGGGCTCCTCTCCAGGTGGTCTGGACTGAGGAGATGGACTCCAGATTCTGTGAGTTAAAATTGTCATTGTGTCGTAGTAGTTCTTTGGTTATTCCAGCCCCAGATGACGTGTTCATCCTATACACGGACGCGTCAGGTGCCGGTGTAGGTGGTTGCCTCCATGTTGTCCGTGGACAAGAGGAACTACCAGTCGGATTCTTCTCTCGTCAGTTGCGTCCTGCGGAAAGGAATTATTCAGTCTCTGAACTCGAGTGTCTCGCCATTGTGGCCAGTCTGAAGCATTTTGAGTACTTTGTATATAGCAAAGAGGTGACAGTCGTCACAGATCACAAACCGTGTCTGGCTCTAGAAAATGGGAGCCACCTCAACAAGCGTCTGCTTCGGTTCGCCCTCGTGTTGCAACAATTTAATGTTTTCTTAGAGTATCGTCCTGGCAAGTTGCACGCCAATGCTGATGGCATGAGCAGGCAGGCGTGGCCGTCGGCAGAAGTCGAGTCCGCCCAAGTGTGTTCATCAGATTTATCCCCTGGCCAAATCTTAGGGGGGGGGAGATGTGGGCGGAAGAGTAGAGAGAAAGACAGAGAAGAGGACAGACAAGACAAAGAAAGAGAAAGATGGATGAGAAGATAGAAGAGAGATGAAGAGGATAAAGAAGACACAGTTATTTAAGTCATTTTGTGTCATTAAAGTTTGCATATGTAATGTTATAAGCATCGTGGTTCATGCCATCCAATTGTAGTTCTGTGTGTTGCACCTATTTAGATTATTATGCATGCATGTATATTTTGTGCCCGGATTATTCCGTGACCACTCCTTCATACCTGTGCGCATGCGGGTCTTGAGCTATATAAAAACTCAACCCCGCTTGCGTATAATCAGTTCCCCTAATGTTAGTTTAAACCCTAAACTGAATTTAGACTTCAGGGAGAGGGCTAGCCATCTGGGAGAACTCTGGTGGCAGCATTCACTAGGGTTCTTCAAGTAATAGTCGTTGCCGAGCCTTAGTGTCTACCTTCGGTGATTGAGTCTCAAGCTGACCTTGTCGGGAGAACTGACCTTACCTCTTGGGCCAGCAGATCGCCTACCCACAGGTATGACAACAAGTTAAGGGTAATTTAGGGGTGTGGCATGTTTGATCTTCTAGGCCAGGATCAGTGGTTCTTCAGGATAATGTAACTTCACCCACCATGCACCCAATAGCTCTAGCTCTTGAACAACGGCAGTACTACATGGCAACCATTACATCTATCTACCATTAGAACTTCCTTTAGAACTTGCAACAAACTTAACAGTTTATAGATTCATAGAAAATTCCATACTCATTACAGCATAATCATTATAATAATAATATAGCAGTTGCCACACTAAAACCCGACAGTCTGTCAAGTATAATTTGCCTTCATATAAACCTTCTCCTTATTCAACTCACTAACTGCTGGCACTCATCACTAACTGCTGGCACTCATCAGGTACTCATCACTAAACTCTCTACCTCACTAACTGCTGGCACTCATCACTAAACTCTCTACCTCACTAACTGCTGGCACTCATCAGGTACTCATCACTAAACTCTCTACCTCACTAACTGCTGGCACTCATCACTAAACCCTCTACCTCACTAACTGCTGGCACTCATCACTAACTGTTGGCACTCATTGTATAGCCCACAGATAGCAATGGACTGACGAACACAGAGAAAGTGGGGGCCAGCTATAGATGACTATTAGCCTACTGACTATGCTAGCTAAGCGAAACCCAACTCAACCAACCATACGCCAGAGCCGCTACAAACAAAGGATCCCACTACTATAAATAAGTTTAATTAAAATAGTGACTTAGCAGACAGATGACTGTCAGCTAGCAGAGAGATAGAACAAACTAAATGCAATAACAAAACTCAAGATAAAAAAAACTGAAAGAAAAGACAAAACCAATAAGTTATAAGCATGGGCATGATGAGGGTACATAGAGAGCATCAAGGGAAAGGAAACTTGATCAATACAATTAGGAATTAAGAGTGGAGGGAACAAGAAATTCAATCTATACAATTAAGGATGTGACTAGTGTAATTAGTGTAATAGAGTTAGTTCTGTCCTCTCCTACAACTCAGGACAAGCTAGCCAAGACACTCATCACTAACTGCTGGCACTCATCACTAAACTGCTGGCACTCATCACAACTGCTGGCACTCATCACTAAACTCTCTACCTCACTAACTGCTGGCACTCATCACTAACTGCTGGCACTCATCACTAAACTCTCTACCTCACTAACTGCTGGCACTCATCACTAAACTCTACCTCACTAACTGCTGGCACTCATCACTAACTGCTGGCACTCATCACTAACTGCTGGCACTCATCACTAACTGCTGGCACTCATCACTAAACTCTACCTCACTAACTGCTGGCACTCATCACTAACTGCTGGCACTCAATACTAACTGCGGCACTCATCACTAACTGCTGGCACTTCATCCACTAACTGCTTGGCCTCTCACTAACTGGCTGGCACTCATCACTAACTGCTGGCACTCATCACTAACCGGCTGGCACTCTTCACTACCGGCTGCCCCTCCATCACAACTGCTGGCCTATCACTAACTGCTGGCACTCATCACTAAAACTCTCTAATCTCTACCCTCACTAACTGCTGAACTGCTGGCACCATCAACTAACTGCTGCCCTCATCACTAACTGCTGGCACTCATCACTAACTCTGGCCCTCATTAAAACTGCTCTGCTGGCACTCAATCACTAACTCTGGCCCTCATCACTAAACTGCTGGCAACTCATCACTAACTGCTGGCACTCATCACTACTGCTGCTGGGCCCTCATTAACTAAACTGCTGGCACTCATCACAAACTGCTGGCCCCTCATCAACGAACTTCTGACACTCATCACTAACTGCTGCACTCATCACTAACTGCTGGCAGCTCATCAAAATAACTGCTGGCACTCTCACTAACTGCTGGCACTCATCACTAACTGCTGGCACTCATCACTACTGAACGGCTGGCCTCATCACAACTGCTGGCCCTCATCACTAACTGCTGTCACTCATCACTACTTGCTGCTTGGCACCATCACTAACTGCTGGCACTCATCACTAAACTCTCTACCTCACTAACTGCTGGCACTCATCACTAACTGCTGGCCCTCATCACTAACTGCTGGCACTCATCACTAACTGCTGGCCCTCATTACTAACTGCTGGCACTCATCACTAACTGCTGGCCCTCATCACTAACTGCTGGCACTCATCACTAACTGCTGGCACTCATCACTAACTGCTGGCCCTCATCACTAACTGCTGGCACTCATCACTAACTGCTGGCCCTCATCACTAACTGCTGGCACTCATCACTAACTGCTGGCACTCATCACTAACTGCTGGCCCTCATTACTAACTGCTGGCACTCATCACTAACTGCTGGCCCTCATCACTAACTGCTGGCACTCATCACTAACTGCTGGCACTCATCATAACTGCTAGGACTCATCACTAACTGCTGGCACTCATCACTAACTGCTGGCCCTCATTACTAAACTCTACCTCACTAACTGCTGGCCCTCATCACTAACTGCTGGCCCTCATTACTAACTGCTGGCACTCATCACTAACTGCTGGCCCTCATCACTAACTGCTGGCACTCATCACTAACTGCTGGCACTCATCACTAACTGCTGGCCCTCATCACTAACTGCTGGCACTCATCACTAACTGCTGGCACTCATCACTAACTGCTGGCACTCATCACTAACTGCTGGCACTCATCACTAACTGCTGGCCCTCATTACTAAACTCTACCTCACTAACTGCTGGCCCTCATTACTAACTGCTGGCACTCATCACTAACTGCTGGCACTCATCACTAACTGCTGGCACTCATCACTAACTGCTGGCACTCATCACTAACTGCTGGCACTCATCACTAAACTCTCTACCTCACTAACTGCTGGCCCTCATCACTAACTGCTGGCACTCATCACTAAACTCTCTACCTCACCTTTGTTGGTAGGTGGAGGATATGTACCTCTGAGGAGTAGCCGGGTCCAGATAGACTCCCTCCAAACATGGCTGCCTGTTCTTTATCAATCATAGTCAGAGAAAAATTAGAACTAGGAGGAGGTTGAGATCCATTCATACAGGGAGATGACCAGGTACCTGATGGAGGAAATGATGCAGTCACTACATGTGCTAGCTAGCAACATGTGTGAGTGTCTATAGTGACTACTTGGCAATTACCGAAAGAAATTCACTCTAAATTTTTAGACATAAAATTATTATTTTGGTTTAAAGAGTGTATTAAAGCAAATGTCTCCATCTTCCCCCTGACAAACTCATATTTGTATTTTTTGTAATTGAAGTTATTACATTAATGATTAAAAGGTCTTCAATCATTTTCAGCTAAATAATAATTGATATGCTGTTAGTATATTATGCAATTATAATAAGAGGAATGGAATTAGCATTGCAACACACATTACCCAGCCTGTTTTATATCTTACTAATCAGCTGTTCTCTCCATGCCCCAGGGGAAAGAGACTGTCAGGACTTCAATTTCAGTGATGTCTGACCTGTGCGATATCTAGCTACTGAGGACACAGTCACAAAATAACCTCTCTCACCTGACCGTGCTACAGCCTCACCTGACCGTGCTACAGTCTCACCTGACCGTGCTACAGTCTCACCTGACCGTGCTACAGTCTCACCTGACCGTGCTACAGTCTCACCTGACCGTGCTTCAGCCTCACCTGACCGTGCTACAGCCTCACCTGACCGTGCTACAGCCTCACCTGACCGTGCTACAGTCTCACCTGACCGTGCTACAGTCTCACCTGACCGTGCTTCAGCCTCACCTGACCGTGCTACAGCCTCACCTGACCGTGCTACAGCCTCACCTGACCGTGCTACAGTCTCACCTGACCGTGCTACAGTCTCACCTGACCGTGCTTCAGTCTCACCTGACCGTGCTACAGTCTCACCTGACCGTGCTACAGTCCCACCTGACCGTGCTACAGTCTCACCTGACCGTGCTACAGCCTCACCTGACCGTGCTACAGTCTCACCTGACCGTGCTACAGTCTCACCTGACCGTGCTACAGTCTCACCTGACCGTGCTACAGCCTCACCTGACCGTGCTACAGTCTCACCTGACCGTGCTACAGTCTCACCTGACCGTGCTACAGTCTCACCTGACCGTGCTACAGCCTCACCTGACCGTGCTACAGCCTCACCTGACCGTGCTACAGCCTCACCTGACCGTGCTACAGCCTCACCTGACCGTGCTACAGTCTCACCTGACCGTGCTACAGCCTCACCTGACCGTGCTACAGTCTCACCTGACCGTGCTACAGTCTCACCTGACCGTGCTACAGTCTCACCTGACCGTGCTACAGTCTCACCTGACCGTGCTACAGTCTCACCTGACCGTGCTACAGTCTCACCTGACCGTGCTACAGTCTCACCTGACCGTGCTACAGCCTCACCTGACCGTGCTACAGTCTCACCTGACCGTGCTACAGTCTCACCTGACCGTGCTTCAGTCTCACTTGACCGTGCTACAGTCTCACCTGACCGTGCTACAGTCTCACCTGTCTTTGTATCATAAAGATGAACTTCATTTGTGAGTCCTCTCTCATAGCTTGCTCCTGGTTGCATTATCTCTGGTGTCTTATCCAGACCATAGCTCCCACCCACTACCCACAGCTGGTCCTGGTAAGTGATCATGCAACACCAAGTCTTCTTCCCAGGTCCACCATCAGAGCTGCCATTACACAGTTCTCTCCAGGTCCATGTGTCGGTATTTAACTGGTACAGAGATCCAGAATAAGACGATCCTACATGACCTCCATAAAGATAGAGGTGCTGCCCTGCTATAGAGCAGCCACCGTCACCCAGCCCAGGAGGAGGATGTGGGCTCTTGGAGAGTTTCTTAGTCCATGTTTCAGTGTTGACACTGTACACAAATACTGCCTCAGGCTCCTTGTCTCCTCTTCCACCCCATAAATACAGAGTATCTTTAGTGGAGGCTGTAAATTGTCCAACTCGGGGAGACGGGGAGGCTTGTCCACAAGCCATGCACACAATGAAGCTGTAGAGATGGTAGGCCGCGGTACTTCTCGCGAGCTCCGCCCAACAATCTGCAGCAGAAGCCACACCCCTTAGTGAATGACATGCGCAATGCCTATGTCATTGTGGCGCTACGACGCTCGCGCGTTGTATTTTCAAAATGTCAATCTGGCACCCTCTGGAGAAGTAATAGATGAAAGTAGTGCTCTGTGTGCAGACATTTAGCTCAGTCTAGATCACCAAGCACTAGCTCAGTCTAGATCACCAAGCACTAGTCAGTCTAGATCACCAAGCACTAGTTCAGTCTAGATCACCAAGCACTAGCCAGTCTAGATCACCAAGCACTAGTCAGTCTGGATCACCAAGCACTAGTCAGTCTGGATCACCAAACACTAGCTCAGTCTGGATCACCAAGCACTAGTCAGTCTAGATCACCAAGCACTAGTTCAGTCTAGATCACCAAGCACTAGTCAGTCTGGATCACCAAGCACTAGTCAGTCTGGATCACCAAGCACTAGTCAGTCTAGATCACCAAGCACTAGTCAGTCTAGATCACCAAGCACTAGTCAGTCTGGATCACCAAGCACTAGTCAGTCTAGATCACCAAGCACTAGTTCAGTCTAGATCACCAAGCACTAGCTCAGTCTAGATCACCAAGCACTAGTCAGTCTAGATCACCACTAGCAGCTAGTTCACTAGTCAGTCTAGATCACCAAGCACTAGTTCAGTCTAGATCACCAAGCACTAGTTCAGTCTAGATCACCAAGCACTAGTTCAGTCTAGATCACCAAGCACTAGTTCAGTCTAGATCACCAAGCACTAGTCAGTCTAGATCACCAAGCACTAGTTCAGTCTAGATCACCAAGCACTAGTTCAGTCTAGATCACCAAGCACTAGTTCAGTCTAGATCACCAAGCACTAGTTCAGTCTAGATCACCAAGCACTAGTTCAGTCTAGATCACCAAGCACTAGTTCAGTCTAGATCACCAAGCACTAGTCAGTCTAGATCTCCAAGCACTAGCTCAGTCTAGATCACCAAGCACTAGTCAGTCTAGATCACCAAGCACTAGTTCAGTCTAGATCACCAAGCACTAGTCAGTCTAGATCACCAAGCACTAGTCAGTCTGGATCACCAAGCACTAGTCAGTCTGGATCACCAAACACTAGCTCAGTCTGGATCACCAAGCACTAGTCAGTCTAGATCACCAAGCAATAGTTCAGTCTCTTAGATCACCAAAGGCAACTAGCTCAGTCTAGACACAAGCATAGTCAGCTAGATCACCAGCACTAGTTCAGTCTAGATCCAACCAGCACAGCCAGTCTAGATTTTCACCAAGCACTAGTCAGTCTGGATCACCAAGCATAGTGCAGTTGGATCACCAAACACTAGCTCAGTCTGCCTGGATCACAAAGCACTAGTTCAGTCTTAGATCACCAAAGCACTGTAGGCTAGATCACCAAGCCTAGTCAGTCTGGATCACCAAAACAATAGCTCAGTCTGGATCACCAAGCACTAGTCAGTCTAGATCACCAAGCATAGTCCGTCTGGATCCCAACACTCGTCCCCAGTCTAGATCACCAAGCATAGTTAAGTCTAGATAACCAGACATAGTCAGTATGGATCACCAAGCACTAGTCAGTCTGGATCACCAAGCACTAGTCAGTCTAGATCACCAAGCACTAGTCAGTCTAGATCACCAAGCACTAGTCAGTAGCTCAGATCACCAAGCACTAGTCAGTCTGGATCACCAAGCACTAGCTCAGTCTAGATCACCAAGCACTAGTTCAGTCTAGATCACCAAGCACTAGTCAGTCTAGATCACCAAGCACTAGTCAGTCTAGATCACCAAGCACTAGTCAGTCTAGATCACCAAGCACTAGTCAGTCTAGATCTCCAAGCACTAGCTCAGTCTAGATCACCAAGCACTAGTTCAGTCTGGATCACCAAGCACTAGTTCAGTCTGGATCACCAAGCACTAGTTCAGTCTAGATCACCAAGCACTAGTCAGTCTAGATCACCAAGCACTAGTCAGTCTAGATCACCAAGCACTAGTTCAGTCTAGATCACCAAGCACTAGTCAGTCTAGATCACCAAGCACTAGTCAGTCTAGATCACCAAGCACTAGTCAGTCTAGATCACCAAGCTAGTTCAGTCTGGATCACCAAGCACTAGTCAGTCTAGATCACCAAGCATTAGTCAGTCTAGATCACCAAGCACTAGTTCAGTCTAGATCACCAAGCACTAGTTCAGTCTAGATCACCATAAGCACTAGTCAGTCTAGATCACCAAGCACTAGTCAGTCTAGTTCACCAAGCACTAGAGTCACCAAGCACTAGTTCAGTCTAGATCACCAAGCACTAGTCAGTCTAGATCTCCAAGCACTAGCTCAGTCTAGATCACCAAGCACTAGTCAGTCTAGATCACCAAGCACTAGTCAGTCAGTCTAGATCACCAAGTCTAGTCTAGTCTCACCAAGATCACCAAGCACTAGTCAGTCTAGATCACCAAGCACTAGTCAGTCTAGATCACCAACACTAGCTCAGTCTGGATCACCAAGCACTAGTCAGTCTAGATCACCAAGCACTAGCTCAGTCTAGATCACCAAGCAGTCTAGTTCAGTCTAGATCACCAAGCACTAGTCAGTCTAGATCACCAAGCACTAGTCAGTCTAGATCACCAAGCACTAGTCAGTCTAGATCTCCAAGCACTAGCTCAGTCTAGATCACCAAGCACTAGCTCAGTCTAGATCACCAAGCACTAGTCAGTCTAGATCACCAAGCACTAGTCAGTCTAGATCACCAAGCACTAGTCAGTCTAGATCACCAAGTACTAGCTCAGTCTAGATCACCAAGCACTAGTCAGTCTAGATCACCAAGCACTAGTCAGTCTAGATCACCAAGTACTAGCTCAGTCTAGATCACCAAGCATTAGTCAGTCTAGATCACCAAGCACTAGCTCAGTCTGGATAACCAAGCACTAGCTCTGTCTAGATCACCAAGCACTAGTCAGTCTAGATCACCAAGCACTAGTCAGTCTAGATCACCAAGCACTAGCTCAGTCTGGATAACCAAGCACTAGCTCTGTCTAGATCATTATCAGCTAGGGGTGTGCGAAGCCCCTATGAACTAATGTAGTAATATTATCACTACATTTCTCAAATATTAACATTATTGGCCAATCCTGTTATTTTGTAAAGTCTTAACCTTGAAGGGGGAACCTTGGATAAGTTTAGCCAGCTTGGAGGTTGACTGGGTAAAGATTAGTTTTAAGAATCAGGGAAGAGGTGGCTCTTTGACACCATGACATATTGCCACAGTAACTACAATGTCTGGAACCTCCCCCCTGCTTTATTACACTCATCACATAGTTCTTACTAACTACAAGACATAGTAGGATATATTTAGCCATTTCAGTGTTGTCTGCTTAATTAATGCATGCATGATTCTAGATAGTTGTTAGTGCAGTTACTACAGCAGTCTGGGTAGTTACACATATTGTATGTAGCAGGATTTGCTGGGGAACAATTTACTATCCAAAAACTATTTCATATTTACACAATCGTGGTAGCTTATACCGATGTAGCAATTCTGGGAGCAAAATGCTCAATACTATCAGTGGACATGTAATGCTTATTATGATGAGGTTGAAACTATAAATGCTTTCAAAAAGGCTGCTCTAACTTGCTTGCCATTTTTGCTGAACCCCATTATAGTCAAAACTCTGACTTCTCTCCTAACGCTAACATTTTAAATGAACTAAATGTTTAGAATGAATAATATTTAGAACATAATATTAAAGTAAAATTTCACTAAATATATTTATATTCATCAGTAACATAAAATGTTCATGTGATAGTAATAACAACAATAATAAATTGCATATCTTATAAATGTTAACAAGTTGCTGTGTTTGAACTAAAAATAGAGTTAACTCAGCATGGCCACAATATGACTGGCAGTTGGTCTGTCTGCAGTAGTCTCACTCAGACATCTTCTGATCAGATCTAGTAGCTGATCATTGTACACACGACAGAGTAATCCTGCCCTGTCATCAGGTGCCGGCAGTCGACCAGTTAACATCTCCAACACTAATGCTCCAAAACTGTAGATGTCCATCTTGGGAGACTGAAGGCGTGGCATGTTAGCCTCTGGAGCTGCGTATGCTGGACTACCTGGATTCTCAGTGTTGAGCTGTCGGACTAGATTGACTGTACCGTAGTCTGTTAATTTGGCCTTCCACATGTTAGGGCGTGCCAATTCTTCCAGAAGAACATTGGCACTGCTGATGTCACGATGGACTAAAGGATTCGGTTGCATCTGGTGAAGATAACTGAGAGCCTTTGCTACATCTAGGCTAACAGACTTAGCAACACTAGGAGAGAAATATTCATCTCTTTGCAGCTGTCTTCTCAAGCTAGTGGTCATGAACTCCATGACTATCATCATCTCTCCTTCCACTGTAGCTCCGGTAAACTGAACTAGGTTGGGATGACGCAGTCTGGATGCCATGGTCATTTCTCTTCTAAATAACTGAGCATTGTGTGGAGAAATGATTTGATTGTGTATTCTCTTAACAGCTACTTGTGCTCCTCTGAACTTGGCCACAGTGACAGTAGCCCAGGCTCCTCTTCCTAGTTCAGGTCCAATCAGCTCAATCTCCTCCCTCCTCACTACCCACTGTGCATCACAGGCCAGCAAGCGCTCCTCACTCTCTCGCAATGTCTGCCTCATTTCAGCTAAAGATCTCTCTAAATGCTGTGTCCTCTGTCTCAACTCTTCAGCTCTTGTGTTAGACTCTACCACTTCTTGTTGTAGCTCTTCAGCTCTTCTGTCAGATTCTTCAGCTCTTCTGTCAGCTTCTTCAGCTCTTCTGTCAGCTTCTTCAGCTCTTCTGTCAGCTTCTTCAGCTCTTCTGTCAGCTTCTTCAGCTCGTCTGTTTGACTGCTCTACTTGCCTTTGTAGCATTTCAACTTGCTCAGCTCTGAGTTGACATTCTCTCAACTGCTGTTGTAATTGTCTAACTTCATCTCTATCATTTCTTCCTTGTGAGCTGGACTCCATTATCCTTCTCTTCTGTTCGACTCTACTTGCTGAACTTAGTTGGGTGTGGTCTGCTATGTCAGTTAAGCACCATTTTCTTTGCAATCCATGATTTTGGAATTCTGTGAATGTGTACAAATTTAAAATACATAATATACTTAACCCTCTCATCGGCAGATAAAATTCGGTAATTTTATTATTTCTATACGAATGTTTTAAAATAAATATAAAATCAGGAGTTCAAAAAAAATACCTAGCAACCATACATCACATGTTTTGTTCAACTTTTTTGGTCAAATTTGGTTGCCTAGCAACAAACCACAAAGTGGTTATTGTAACCACAACATAACTATATCATAACAATGTGATCTGTATACGTTCCAGCGCAATATTAGCAATTGTTTGTGCATAATTAGATATTTTTTATTGTTATAATAGATGATTATCTCATCCAGCAATGCTGTTGCTCACTGATGACACCAGGGGAGGCGTGACTGTTAGCTGGGCAATATTACTTTGTCAACCTTGCTTCATGCTTTCAACATAATCAGTATTACCATCATCTCAATATTCTGACCTTGCAGAAGTAGAGACATCATCCTTTGAATGAATAGAGAAGTCCAAAGTAATTCAGAGAGCAAAGGTAGCTCACTCAAATCATTAATCATTGCTGGGAGTTTGTAAAAAAAAAAGTTTACAGCTGTGACCAAATTAGCGCCATATTCCAAGGAAAGCTATTAGGCATAATAAAACTTACCGCCATGTTCCCAGGAAAACTATTTCTTACTTTTTTCTCGAATGTACTGCTAAATAGCTGTTTTTCTTACCTGGAATATCAAGTTCCATTTCCTCTTCGACATAACTGCTAGTATCTTCACTACCTACAGTGCTCTAGTAGCTCTCAAGTTGAAAACTAGTAGTTTCCTCAACCGGCAACGAAATGACAGCTTTAGCGAGCAAGTCTAACTCTCTATCCTGGACAGTAGTACCTCCACAGTAGTTATATAGCTCCTGTGCCCCTTCCCTCTCACTTTCACAGTCGAAAACGTTGTCACCGACAAGATCCACCGCCTCAGTTGAGACAAATTTATCGCCATTTTTCGAGCTAACGTCAAGTTTATTTTTAGCCCGACTACCTTAGTTACGTAGTAGCTATTTCTATTCTAGTAATACATGAAATAGAACAACACATTAGCCGCGCTCTGGACACTGCAGCTAAGCTTTAGCATTCATCACTTAGGGGAATAATATTTTTCCCTGCATTACGCCATCCTTGAGCACCTATAGGCGCTTGTGCCAGTGAATGGGTTAAAATACATAATACATCCTATATAGGACCAGCTACTGTCTATACAATTGTTCAGCTAATTTTAACTAGTGATATGCTCGAGTACAAATGGTGAGCGAGTTAAAACTACATTATTGTTATTTTAACTTCTAACACTCAAGCTACTAAAAAAAAAGTCGAGTTTTTAAATTATTTATATACGGTAAAGGGGATTAATTGCCATAGTAACTACTCCCCGCAACTCTTTGAATTTAAAAAATAAATAAAATAAAGAACAAAAAAACAAGTCACACTATTTAAACGTTTTCTTTGTGATAATAGTTGTAACACAACATTTTCACACAACTGAACATACCTACACAAGACTTACCTTTGTGTGTAGTCTAGTGGTCAATGAATTTCAAGTAAATACTGTTGCGTAGGGCTTATAACTACAACAAATAGCGTATTAACTTACCACAGCCACTACCTCGAATAGAAATGGAACACCGGTAAGTTTTTGTATTTTAACTGCACCCATAAAACAATTCAAAGCGGTAAACTATTCAATTTCTAGGGTGATATGGGTAATGATTGCTAAATCAAAAGAATCTGTTTAGTGAAATTTGGGAGGTCGAAAGCAGAGCTAACACAAAAATACGAGAGGGTCAAAGTACAAAATGACATACATACGTCCACACACATATATATAAACAAACAAATATCCCTGATTTTCAATTGTGTTACCCCTGAGAGTGTCTCGCTCATTCCGCTCGCTAATAATAGTGCTATCTAGCTCTGGTTTAGTGTGTGTTTGTATGTGACTGTACTAGTGGTGTGTTTCAATACAAATGGTGAGTGAATTAGTCTAGAGATATAATATATGGACAAAATGAAACCAGGTGAAAACTTATTTACTTACAGAACTCACAGAGCTAGATTTAGTGTTTTCTTTTTTAAACATTGAATACAGCATTATCAAATATTATGAGTATTGTAGAGAGATGCTAAAAGACTGCACTACTTTTCTTCAGCCCTTATTTATAACAAGAGGTGAAAAATTATACAATTTACGATACATCTATGTTCACTTGCAGACAGCTTTTTGATTAGCTCATTACTAACTGAAAATTATGTGCTTTGTTGAAAAGCAAATCGGCTAGCATGATATTAGCTGTACGAAAGATTTGTTGAACACAACAAAATCAATGACAAACTATTTAAACTAATGCCAACAAATGGAATATAGAAATTGTCATTTATATAAAACACTGAATGAAACATATATAATGAGATAAATGACTTACCTAATCGAAGGACTGCAGTATCAGACATCCTTTCTGACGAGAAAACTGAATTTGTTCCTCCAAATATCATTACTTCATTATAATCAGAATTAATAGAGAATGAAGCAGCGCAATGGTGGCATCTCTCCAACATTTTCTTATTGTTCATCTTTATCTGTGCATTGTGTATAAATAAAGCAGTAAGCATCATAAGAAATTAAAAATCTAACAACGAAACAACAACAACAACACAACCAAAAATCAAACAAAAACTAAAGGTACTGCTCATGATAAAAAGAAATATCCTGTTAACACATTAGGCTAATTTATACAGTGAAACATACAGCTAGTAGGAAAATGCTATCCTGTACAAAGAAATACTGATGACAACACTTGTGGGTTCATAAATCCCACACTGTTTAGACTGGTTAGTATAGACAGTTATGGCTCTAATTAGAAACACCAGATCATAGGTTGCTAGCAATTGTTGTAATAGTAGTTGAATTTAAAGTGAGGGGCATTGAACCTGTATTGTATATTATAGTTGAATTTAACTGAGCTAATATTATAACTACACAAAAATTGAGATAATAACTGATTGAAAAGAATGATGCGTGAATGATGCAATATAGTATCAAATACACCATTCATGCTAATTAGTGGGTACATGCATGCAAGAGTTCAGAGCAATTCAGTCAATTAAGAATTTTTGCAATGACTGAATTTCTTGATTTAGTACTGGCTTGGACAACATATAACATCCCCCTCTGTATGAAACTCTGATGCACATTGACATAAACTCAGTGACCATATGTCAGGGCCAAATCAATAAGTTTTTAGTCCAGTAAGTAGCCTATTACAGTTGTCTTGGATTTGTGCCGTTAGTTTGACAAATAAAAATTACCTGCAACAATCACACACACACACACACGCACACACTAACCCTCTCTCTCTCACACACACACACACTAACACACACACACACTAACCCTCTCACACACACACACGCACTAACACTCACACACTAACCCTATCTCTCACACACACACACACACTAACACACACACACACTAACCCTCTCACACACACACACGCACTAACACTCACACACTAACCCTATCTCTCACACACACACACACGCACTAACACTCACACACTAACCCTATCTCTCACACACACTCACGGACTCATCTTCTCACACATATCTTTGCTGCACTAAATGCAGTTTATGAAATAATGTAAGTTTGGGTACTGTATAACATGTTAGTTTATTATACATTAGTTGAAGTCTGTCAGTATAGTGGGCTATATTACTCTTATAGTGTTAATATGGTTGCACAAATTCATATTAAGATGTCCACGTAGAGGTAGCTGGTTCTATGTCCACTCTGCATAAGTAAATTGAGTTGATTATTGTTTTAAGCCAAACTAAGGTGTTGAGGTACGATTATTTTCCATTGGACATAGCAGAAAGCTTGTATTGATATGGTTATGTGACACTAAAGGAATCCATTCCCAATTATCTATGGAACTAAGTTTGACTTCGGCATTTACATTCTCTTTCTTGTGTGTGTGTGTTTATGTGTTTGTGTGTTGAATTGGTTTGCAGTAGTCAACAGAACTGTTTCTTATCTGCAGACAGACACTCTTAAGACCGGATGTCTAGAGAGTACCCATCAAAGAGCAGAATGTAGCTTGTGACTTCCTGACCTGTGATCTGAATGAGTCCAAGAATATATTGTGTGTTAATTTCAGTAGATAATCTAGGAGTGACTCTATCCCCTCTCTCTCATTGTCACTCAGTTTCATTTCATTCAGTGTATACAATGACTGTTTAACCCATTCACTGGCATAAGTGCCATAGCGTTCAGTTGGCACTTGTATGATTTAAAAAAAATCTATATCCAATATGATGTTACTAATCAAATGCAGTTAAGTAAATAAGTAATGAGTTGTGAGAGTAGAAATAATACAAATAATAATTTGTCCGACTAACTAGTCTGGCATTTTCTTATGTCAGGTCAAAATGACCAGGAAATGTTCATTAACAATAAACTCTATCAGTGACTTACATCTACTTTAAAAAATACGTTGCATTCTTCATACATAGATGTATTAGTACTAGTAAATAGCCACACCCACTCTGTTGCCGTTAAACTGACTATACATACTCAGTATTACTACTCCTATAGTGTACTATACACGTCTAGTCACACGTGCTACTAAATCATAACATGTTGTTCTGACCTGTTCCCAGAGTCCTGACTGAAGGTCCAACAACCACAAGTCATGGAGTGTTTTATAGGAACTATCAAAGCCTCCACTAATGAGTAGATACTTGTGTTGTCCACCATATCCTAGGCATGTGGCAATGTGACCATGCCTTCCTTCAGGACACTGATTACTTGATTTACATGAAACAAGTCTCCAAGTCTGTAGTAATAAAACAGAAACCAACAAATATAGTATATTGTTACAATATGCAAGTAAAATTATTGCTGATATAAAATATAAAATATTGAACTTCTTGCGTGTATTTAATAAGGTGGTGGTGTAGTGTTTCGCCCACTCATTGTATGTGTAATTATACTTTCCCACCAGAAAACCACATCCACTTATGAACCAGCACAATGTGGTTTTGTACTACAAGAGAGGGTGTAAATGAGTATGAAGATAGATCAAATAACATTGGTTTAGAGCAACTAAATCACAAGCTCTATGTATACATACCTGATAATAATCACAATAATATATTTAAAAGCAATCATAAGTCTGTGCTTTCCAAATTCTTGATAGGTTCCCTAATTTCACCTCATCTAAATCTAGGACAAGCCAGCTCTGGAAGCACAGAACAGAAGTAAAATTTCCTCAGTTTATAAAGATGAAGTCCCCACCATTTAGTGTCTCTGTAAATGCGTCCACGTGTAGTTATTTGTTCTTACAACAAAGTCACACCACTGTTTCTGAAACCAGTAATCATGCCGCTTCTTCAATATCAGCTCATTTTCTTCAGTTTGTTAGAGACAGAATGAAAGTTTCTTGCATGCTTCACTCAAAAACATGTCTCGAAAGGAAAATGACATATTAAATGTATTATAGAGTAGAGCTTGCACCTTTTCCTATCTTTTAGTTGATTTCTTCATTTTGGCCACTCCACCAACTGAAGCTATTAACCTTTTCCTTCTTTTTCACCTCCAATACTCATTATCTGCTTGGTTTCTTGTATTTTGTCAGCTTCTTCTGAGGAGGAGGACTCACTGGCTTTGAAGTAACTAACTTTGAGCTGTTCTGAAATGTCATCACTTACTCCATCAGGAGAAATACCTCCATTTTTCTATCATATGCCTTTGAACTGCAGTTGTTTCTTCAGTACGAGCTTATTTTGCTCTTTCGTCGCTTGTCTTTAAATCCAGTTGCTGCCTTTCATTTTCTGTCTTTACTAGAAACTATTGCTGACTGTGATGCTGTATCACAAACTATTTCATTGGGAGATTTGTCAGCCTATTGGTTCCAGGCCTGTGGACCCCAACTTCTACCCATATCCTGTCTCAATCCTGCTCCTATACACCTGTGCTCCCAGGATCCACTCTGTGACAGCTTGATAACCTTTCCTCTATTGAACTTTGTCCTCACGTTCATCCAGCTCTCAGCTAAGTTAGTAGTAACATTGCCAGCAGTTGCTCAGTCTTGCCAATCAGTCGACTTATAACACTTGAATATCTTGCAGCACTTTCTGTGACATTAGTTAGTCCACCTTGTCTGGTATCTAATCAGATTCTGAATCTTCTGCTACAGTTTCTTTCCCCATTCTCTCTTGATCATTCAGTGAATCCAGAAATATATAATTATATATACAATATATACAGGGTCTCATGGGTTTATCGCTGGGGGTGGGAGACACTGTGTGTACTTAGCCACACCCATTTGTAATTAATTAATGCCATGTAAGTTAAACTATTGTATTTACTGAGCAGGTTGCACATAGTGTGGCTAGAGGCATGTAAGCTAAGTTGGTATGACTATGTAAGGTAGTGACATGCTCCATGCACTGAGGCTTACTCAATTATTCTGTGTATTTAGCGTGTATCACAAAATATTGTTTACCCAGAAAACAAATGTCATCATTTTCTGATACTGATGTGTCAGGAGAGCTTGAAGATGAACGAGGTAACAAAGATGATGAGGATGTACTTGAACACACCTTCCTGGAAATAGCTGGAGGTAAAACTGATGGTGTAGATTAAGATGTCTCCTGCTGGACCTTATCTTTAGCTGATTTGCAGAAATCTGGGCTACGTATTTCATGGAAGCCAAAGCAGTGCAATAGTCCATTCTGGAGATCATGATTCAGCTTCTTCAGAGCTTTCCTTCTTGCTGTCTTCTGTACTTCTCATCTTGATTGCTGATCTCGCTGCTTAAACAAATCACTTCCTCATTTTTTGGGTGAGTCTGCCACTACCTTTATAGGAGGATGGGTTCTCCTGAACAAGACATTCAAACACTCCCCAATAGCATCTACATGCATGGTTAGTGCATTCCAGCTTCCTAACAGCATTCCCCCTGACTGGCCCATTCTGAACAAGAGCTGGGTACACAGGGCTATCCCCATCACAAACAAATTTCATATACCTAACTCCATGCACCCTCTCTGCCTCTAGAAATCCTATCACGATGATGTCTGCTTCCATTTCTGAAGATGACCTGTTCCAGTTTTTGAAGCAGATGTGCTTGTCCTGTGGAATACCAGTGGCACAGGCATGACAGTGCTTGTTGCAAACTCCCACATAGAGTAACTTTCCAGTTCTTCTTCCAATGATTATGTTAACTCCATACATGTAATTCACATTATAGGAATGTTTGTGGGAGTGCTTGCTCCACCCACCATCCACAATAACTGTAATGGCTGGAACTCCCTGATAAA
>WLWD01001600.1_pt1 | contig 34653 bp, 20 predicted proteins | sample 6712731 | NCBI WGS metagenome assembly WLWD01 (sample SAMN12718690, study PRJNA576275) | sponge metagenome | isolation source: marine sponge | host: Mycale hentscheli | place: New Zealand: South Island, Marlborough, Capsize Point | collected 2014-11-01 | reverse complement strand
ATCACAATACCGGTTAATCCTGCAGCTCGTACCTTGAAAACACCTTAGTTCCATGCCAGCTCTCTCATGCCCCGGCAGTGAACCATTATTCCCACATACAAATGCTTACCACCGTTATTATGTACACCTACTTACCTTGTCATCCCTCCCCAGCTGCTCTCCCATGGCCGCAGCTCTAGTAGCTGAGTCTTTTGGCTCAGGTGGAGCCGGAAACCCCGCCCTCCCCAATCAAAGCGCTGGTGGAGGAGGCGCTCAGGGCACACTCGGTTCCGCAACTTTTCTCTTCCCCGCTAGTATATTCTAATTATTCACCTCCCACACGTGGGAGCCCTGTGCGCATGACCCCGCCAGACACTCCCCTCCTACCTAACCAACCGTTGCTGGTACTCCGCCTGGTATTAACCCCGCCTAGTCTGCTACTAAGCTGTCAACTACCAAGGTAGGATAAGAATGTTGATTAGAATGACTTATCTACAATCATTGTGTTACTTATAGCCTAGGTCAACATGACATGGCACTTTACTGAACATGATTACAGTACTCTCCTCCACTCCTCACTGGGAGGTTGTGGCAATCAACACAAACATACACCGCAAGCCATTGGCTCTAGTGGCAGGTCTTGAAGCTGTTTTAGATAACTACTGCAATAAGGGTGGGCTTGACATTTCCCAGTATAGTCAAATCTTATAAGGAAATCCGAGCAACTACTGGTTTTATAGTTTATTTATTTAGAACATCTTCGCGAACAACGGCACATTTAATTGGGCAATAAATAACCACTGGCACGATAAATATAACTCACCATTATTCTCTTCTTTCAACTTCCCGTCTCTCACAGTGCACACACTCACACACACACACGTTGACTCAGTTTGTTTTTAACCTTGCCAAGCTTCTCACCACGCCCACTTTCTTTTCCCAACAAGTGCCCATCATCTGTTTGCCAGCTGATCGACGCGAATGGCATCGCCGCCGCCGCCTCGGCCTGCGCGGTTGCCCTGGAGTGAGCTACTAAAAGTAAATGGCATAAACACTTCAGAAGGTTGTAATGCATTCATTAAGAAAATATCTGACTTGTTTCGTGGAAATTTTCACTTATTTAACGGCGCTTTTTCCAGCGAGAGTCAAGTTAAAGCTAATGGAGAAAAATTGACTCAGTATTTGGAGTCGTTGCAGTTTCTTTTGATGCAGCTTCTAAGCGAAGGTAATGATGGCCACAGGAATTGTACCTTGAAGGTTTGTCAAGAAATAAGTTGCGATGTTATCGACCCTTACCTGGAACTGCTTTCAACTGGATACTACACCTCCAATGAATCCATTTCCTCTATCAATTTGGCTGTACAGTCAATTTCAAGTATGCTGTTGCAATACAACAGTGCCATGGGGCAAAAAATACTTGACATATTTCTGTACAAATTGGAGAAGCTTTACAAAAATAGTCTAGTAATGCATGAAAATCATTCGATGTCCAATGTGTACTCCATTATATCAATTTTATCTCATGCCATAAACCAAGCAGGACCAGTAAAGTTGGAAAGCAATGAATTATCTTTAGCAGAGCTATTTGAAAAGACACTGTCAGTATTGAAAGAGGGTGACTTGAGAACTTGCCATCTAGTATGCAGCACTCTCCTTCCTCTGCTAGTGGTGGGTGACCCTAAGGGGAGAGCAGTGAGAATATGGAAATTTGTCAAGGATGTGTATTCTCGTACAATATGTGTGGTAACTCTGGGCATTGATCTTATTCTCACCATATTTTGTTGTCTCTCTGACATTTTCTTGTATCGCAATGAGTCATCTCCATTTTCAGCTTTCTTCTGCCGGTCCCAGGTAGTGGGTAGAGAGGAACCAGTGCTCGATTTGCGAAAGGACGATCAGTTCTGGGAAATGGTGCAGTATGGGCTCATGTCACACGATGCATTGGCTCGAAAGCAGGCCCTGTACTTGGTGCGATCTGTGCTGGCGTCGGTTAGGGAGTTGAAGTCAAACGACTGTGTTGTGTCAGACCAGCAGGTTTTCTGGTGGAGTAAAGATTGTGAAGCTTTATTAAGTAAAGCCTGGGATGACTTGGTACTTATTTTGGAAACTATGGAAGAGAAGCAGGTAAGTATATAGTTTCAAGTTTATTATGGAGTATGTGAGATATGGTGAGTGAGACTCCTGATGCAATTACTAAAGACTTTCTATCCAGCAAATTTTTCCTTTCTCTTTAGCTTGCTTTATTGGAAGCAAAGATATTAAACTCATAATTCAATGTATCTGTTTTGCTAGCAATATAGTTGTTTATTCCAGTAGTCTTTAGTAAATCTACTCAAAGTTCATTATTATTAGATTCACATCGTGAAACCAGTTAGAGCTCGCCTAAAAAGTCTCATCACAGCTGCAGCATTGAGATGTTCCAATGGTGAGATACAATAGTTGATTAAGGATTTGTGAGAGGAATAGTAAGCTGAATGGTTATCAACATATCATTCTGAGAGATAGAGGAGGAAGAATTGGTAATGCTATGTGTTAGTAGTGCTGAATGTTATGTTGTCTGAGTTATTAAGTGCTTTGATTGTATGAATGCATGTACCAAACAAAATGAGCTTTGCTTACCTCAGACCCAATCAGCAGTTTCATGATCAGTCTCAGAATTGAAGGAGTGAGTCTGGTATTACCCTGAATAATTTCTCAGAAGACTATAGTTGATCAATTTTATTTATCTGTGCTTTTATTCAACGTAGCACCATTCACTTACACAGGTCACCATGTGTTGCACATGTCTTGGCAGTTTGTGGCTTTATCAAGGGTCTTTCAGCATACAGAGGCTAAGTCTGTCATTAAATGGGGAGTCATGGAATGCCTTCAGATGAATTTGAGGCAATCTCCTCTCCTATTAAGGAAAAATTGGAAGGTTTGTAGAACATCCTCGTACCTTATTCCCTCTCTAATGCTCATGTATATACGTGCCTATATTTTAACTACAGTTCGTGTTAAAGCAGCTACTTCAAGTTCTAGGTGTCTCTATGCTTTATGGCAGGTAAATATTTTTTTAATGTTAGTAGATTTTTTTGTTTTTTCTAATAATTATATTTTAAATTTTGTGTTCATTGGATCACACGTGTGAACTAAACTAGTGTGATATTGATGAAAATCTTAACCTAGAATCTTCTCAGCCTAACCTCAAGAATACTAGAAGCAATTTAATGCACCTTGTCATTAATCTGTCAGTTTATTGTGGGCATAACACTCACTAAGGCTATACTTGGTGCGTTAGTGAAAATATGTATGGTACTTGTTATTAGTTGTTGTAGCCAATTCAAGTCAATTAGTCATTACAGTAAACTAGTAATTAGGAATGCTATATGCATTAGTCTGAGGTTAAGTGATTATTATAGCTGGTACAAGTGTATTAGTTCTCAGAAAATCAATTATGCACGGGTAATTATGAAACAGAAAACAGTTAAAGGAGTATGTATGGCTTCATTATAAACATTATTTATGGTAGATTTAATCCTAGCTGGTCTGTATATATATATAGTTATTTACTAGCAGTATTTGGTACTACTTGTGCTAACAATTGATCGCTAAGTACTAAGAATATGGAGTTACTTAGCATAAAACAACTGGAAATTTAGTCATTAGTGAGTATGGGAATGATATTCTCAAAAACTGTTTTATTTGGTCAGTTGATGGACAAATGGTCAAGTTAGATGTTTTTCTGACTGGACTCTTAAGTTAAAGAAGAAAATTAAAGTTTCTATGGACTAATATTTTTTTTGACATTTGACAATGCACTATTGGTTAAGTTAACCCTTTGCGGACGAACGCGGGCGAGCAATTATGTAATTAAATACGCGCACGTCGTAAAACCAATTAGTTGCCCGAGACGACGACGTTTTACCAGTGGAGTTCGACACGTGGAAAAAGAAAACGGGCGAGTGTTTCGTTTGTGTTAGGCCTCAAATAATCGGCCTCTAGCGTTGTAGCTATGGTAATTCGTTAGTTTATAGTTTATAGAGTTGTTTTGAATACAAACTTAGTTGGAATTATCGAGGAGGCCATAGTTTGTTAGCTATTTTTTTAGCTTATATTTATGAAAGGAGAAATCACACCCAAGTGTAAGTTCTAGTTTTAGTTTGCTTATTTCTAGCTACTTTAGGCCTTTACTTCTTAGTAGATGTTCTATTTGAAAATAGCTAGACACAAAGTGTAGGAAAAAATTTTTTTTATTTAGTTGGTGCACTTCATATAAGTTATACTTATTTTATAAGACTTATTTTGTAGAATAGAGATCGCAAAATGTATACTATGTAAGCTACTGAAAGTTTTAGCGCGCTAAACGCTCTGTAACTGTAATAACAGAGCAAAAAAGAGCTTGTCACGAATTCGTGACAGCCGTATTCTCTTGACGCACCCGGTGTGTCACAGATTCGTGACCATCGTACGCGCGCGTTAAGTTACGGCGGTCACGAATGCGTGACGGTCGTACGCAAAGGGTTAAGCATGTATTTTAAATTGATATTGTGTAATTGAGGCAATGCACATAATGGATTATCTGGTCACCCTACAAATTACGTTCTAATTTAGTTTTCTTCTTTTTTTTTTTCTCTGCAGAGGACAATGTGAAGAGCTGGCAGATGCTCTTGTATCTTTTTTTCAAAGGTTCGCAGCAGGACTTGGCAGAGTAGAGAAAGGTATGGTGTGCATACGTTGAACACTGGTGTTTACTGATTGTCACTTAGTTTTAAATATCAGTGCTGATTCTATAGATGTTCATTTGAGTTTATATACCATGTCATGATATCTGGCGAAGTAAATCTTGGGATAATATCCCAAATTCATATCATGTCAGTAACATTGGAATATGCACACTGTTATGTTGGATCATTCAGTGCAACTATACACAGCATAGACACTATAGTATGTATTTTTCTCCTAGGTGATTTTCTGGCTCGTCTGTTTGCTACCATTGATGCTGAAAAGTTTGCTGACATTCCTCTGGTGTTCCTCACCTATTCCATATCTCAATTGCCACAGGAACCTCTGCTTGGGCCAGAGACTCTAGCCAGTATCAGGTGCAGTTTAATATAGTACCATTATGGTGTTGGGTGGGGGAAAACGAGTGGAATTTTATAATTTTAGCTTACAGATTGGTTGTTGGTATAAAATGTCACTAAGAATTTCAGCAACTTCTGTCATCCAAATTATGATGGTGCAAAGTATTGATTAATAGGAGAAAGCCTATTGTCAATGTAGTACAATATGCTAAATGTATTTGTACTAGGTCTATCATCTTTAATGGAATACTGACTCACAAGCCATATCTTCGAGCTGCTGTTCAACACTTTCTACTCATCACTGTCGCTAATCTTAGCAACACTGTGAGTTAATGGAAGTGCTGGGCTGAAATTATTGGTCATTATATGTGCTTGAAGCTTAGGGAACTATCAGTTAGTCATTAAAAGCAAATCACAATGGACACTTTCTAAGCTTGGAATTTATAAGTTTAATCAGTGTAGGTTAATGTGCCAGCTTTATGCTAGAATCAGTTTTGGCTGCTTATACAATGAGTTATGTGTCCTTGTGGTCATGATGTGATTCTGTGATCACCGATTTATAGCTGACTTAAAGTTAAAGTGCAGTTGATGAAAGACAGTGTATTGGCCACCTATGTATAAGATTGGCTACAGATGTCCTGCACTCAAAACTCATTTTATTATTCATGATAAAATAGATATACTGAGTAGTTTCTTCAAGATTATTTATGACTGAGAGAGCATTTGTGTGTGAGTGCAGTAGGTGTTGTGGGTTTTTCACCTCTGGTGCTTTAAATTTACTTTTTATCATCCACTGAGCCATTGCAGTAGACTAACCTACTAATGAAATGCATACATCGGAACTGGGACACAATTTGTGATGTGTTAAAATAAGCTTTGTATGTGTTTTTTTGTTTTGTTTTGTTTTTTGTACATGCTGCAGGCAGCACTATCTTATAATGATGTGGTGAGAACTTTAGGTTGCTTTCGGGAATCAGAATGTCTTATTATGGGGACAGAATCATGGAACAGGGTAAGGTGTTGGTTTGTTATTGTGATTACTTAATAACTTTTTAAATGTTATACTCAGGCATATACATTTTTCAATAATTGCTGCCATTGTATGAAAGAAAATGGATCATTACTGGCTGTGGATTACTTCAAGATCACTATTCATTCGTACTTCAGTAACACTCAGAAGGAGGATGGCGCTGATACTCCCAGTCCTGTTCACTTGACACGGGCACTTCTTCTCCTGGCCCATGGAGAGAACAATGGAGAAAATAATGGGTAAGATGTTGGTACCTCATATATTTTTCTTACCTCTTTGATTGGGGAAAGTCCACACTATATAAGATGGTCAATACAATTGAAATTTAGACAACTAATACATATGCTTGATCTGGCTGTCAAATGTTGAGCAAGGCCCTTCGTTAATGGGGCCCTATGTTTCTCACATAGAACAAAAATAATGGTTCCATCACAGGTATTTCTGGTATCATTTTCTACTCAGCTGTATTCATAGAGGGCTTTTGGGGGTCAATTTTGTTAGAAAAATTCCTTATTCCCCCCCCCCCCCCCTCCTTTTCCCTCAAAAATTTTTTTTATACATATAAACTTCCCACAATTTTGGTCAAATTATTCAAAGCAACATACTGTAGGTGTCCAGAAATGCCGTAAATTGTCCATCCCATTCCACGATCCCATGGAATCGTGGGACATTCCTCCTCTGTATTCTGTCAATGTCCCCTAGTAAACAACCACTGCTGTCTGTACAGAATGTTATGCACAAGTGATGGCGGTGTGGCTAGAGTTTTGGCAGTTCTCCTTGACCCAGTGCTGGAGGTAGCATCCATGGCTGGTCAGAGGCCTTACCTCTCCCCAGAAGCCATCATCACTAGCTTGGAGATGATCCATGCGGCAGTAAAGCTTGTGGTGTTCAGGAAGAAGGGGCTATCAGATGAAGGTGAGAGAATTGTAAACAATAACAATGTGTGGGTGTATGTGTATAATGTTATTTTGAATGCACAATAAAATAAAGATTGGACAATTATTAGGAAATAGTATTGCCAAATTTTTAATTACACTTTTTTAAAATTATATTTTAGACCAGGTATACAGTTGGTATATGCTAACTTACTTAATGTTAGTAAAGTATTTTGTGTTATTAAATTAAAATCAATTAGACTGATTAGATATGGTATAAGCTCCATGAAGAGTTAGCATCCTCTATAAGTTTCATAAGGCCAACTTTTTTCCTTTAAATTATTATTGTTTATCCACACAATGATTATGCTTGATATATTATTGTGAATGGGTGATTCTTAGGTGGAGACTTCACCTCTTTGTTGTATAATATTCTGAGAGATTATCTCCCCAAAATTCTGCACTACATTGTGGAACAAATGTTTGTAGGATGCAAGGTAAGATTGTTTTATGTTTAACAAAATGTGAATTTCAATGGTACTCACATAGTGACCCTAACAATGCGTTATATTGAATTTCCAAAGTAATTCCAATTCTTTTGTCCTTTTCAATGTTTTTGTTCCGGTTCTTTCTTTCAACCAGGTTAGGATAAAATTGTACAAGTTATGGGATTACCAATATAATGATCCCTTTTATGATCCAGATTTTTTTGACTGAAATAACAATAACAGCAGTTCTTTTATGTTTGCGTATCAATAAATTTATATTTAAATATTCAGAATAGTTTTTCAAATCGTTTCCCAAAGTATTTTATCTTTGTTAAATATTTTCTCTCACTTTACCATGCTCTAAGGTTGGGCGATATACCGGTATATAGTCATGATCGCGGTATCTGTCAATAACCGTCTGGCGGTATCGTGTCGGCTAGCAATATTGAAATATTGAAATATTGAATGAAAATCTAGAAAAACCGCCGAAACTTACCTGCGCGCGCATTATGCGCGGGAAGTGACGCGCACGCAATAGTCGAGCAGCTGTATTTTTATTCTCTTGCAAGAAGTAAGTATGGCAGACCCTGCGACGAGAGTACCGGAGCTACACAAGAAGCTTGGAAGCAAGAGTCAAGTGTGGAACTACTTTGGCTTGGAAAAAAAGGATGGAGAGTTACAGAAGGAGACTGCAATTTGTCGCACTTGTTATCGAAGAGTGGCAACCAAGAATGGGAACACTAGCAACTTGCTTGCACATTTGCGCACTACCCATAGCAATCTTCACTTGCATGTAAAGGAGGCTATGGTGAAAAATCGCTAGCAACACTAGGAGCGTCAACGTCAAGGAAGAGGCCTGCTGATCAACTGTCACTTGCAGAGTCAGTGGATAGAGTACAGAGGTATGAACGAAAGGGCAAAAAGTGGAAAGAATTAACTGATGCTGTGATGTTTTATATTGCGAAAGACTGCTTGCCTCTCTACACTGTTGAAAAGCCAGGATTTAAAAATCTTGTGGCCACTTTTGACAGTCGTTATGATCTACCTAGCAGATCATACTTTTCAAGAACTGCCCTTCCTGAGCTGTATGCTGAAGTGAGAGACAAGGTAAAGGCCGAGTTAGAGCCTATCACATATTTTTCAGCAACTACTGATCTTTGGTCCAGTGATGGTAGTCTGACCCCATACTTTAGCTATACAGTACACTTTTTGAACAATGATTGGAAACTTCAAAGTCAGTGCCTTCAGACAAAGTTTCTCCCTTAAGGTCACACAGGAGAAGTTTTATCAGATTCGTTGGAAGATACTTTGAGTACATGGAACTTAGCAGTGGAGTGTCAAGTATGCATAACTACCGACAGTGCTGCAAATATCATCAATGCAACTAAACGGCTTGACTGGTTGAGACTTTCCTGCTTTGGCCACAACCTTCATTTAAGTGTAACCAAATCACTGGCTGATGATTCACGGTGTAGCCGAGTATTGGGTTTATGCCACAAAATTGTTTCGGCATTTTCTGGAAGCTGGAAGAGGAAGAGAGAATTAAGTAAATCTCAAATAAACTTTAAACTTGAACAACGTTCTTTGATATCAGTAAGTTAAATACTCTTTTGATAGTTAATACAATTTAAATGCAATAACAATAATAGAATATTAATTCAAAACTATTAATGAAATAATTAATACAGTAATTAGTTGGTAACAGTTGTGTTAAATGTATTTAGGATTGTCCCACAAGATGGGGAACGACTGGAGCTATGGTAAAGCGTATTCTTCAGCAAGAACAAGCCATCCGTAGTGTGTTGAGTGCTGACAGGAAAACCACACACCTCATTCCAACATGGCAGGACATAGATGTTCTTCAGTCCATTGATGCAGCTCTCAATCCCTTAGCATCTCTGACTGATCTACTATCTGGGGAGACATATGTAACTGTATCTGCTGTACTGCCATTGCTTCACTTGATAGAGCATGATCTTTTAAAGAGTAGCATCTCCGACTCAAAGCTTACTGGTGACATAAAGAAAAAAATTATAGACGACATCAGTAATCGGTACACAGTAACTAAGTTGGGTGAAAAGTCCAGTATGCTCTTGAAATTTGCTTCCTTTTTAGACCCACACTTCAAATCAAAATACATCTGTTCCGACCAGATTGCCAGTATTGAGAGTAAACTGGAAATGGAGAGTGTCCAGATACAACCTCGTGTTCCTCCTCCTGCTACATCTAGTCAAGATTGTCATCCTCCACCGAAGAAGAAGCATAATTTAGGCAGCTTGTTTAAAGATGTAGAAGGAAAAAAATGACATAGAAGATGTTCGGCCAGTAATATCCCCAGAACAGAAGTTCAAGGAAGAATTGGAACGCTACAAGTATTCCATCAGCCTTGATTTTGAAGAAGATCCACTGATCTGGTGGAAACAAAACTGCCTCAACCTGCCCATTTTATCTCAACTAGCTCGCAAGTATTTGTGTGTGTGTGCAACAAGTACTAGCTCAGAAAGATTGTTTAGTGCAGCAGGCAATGTAGTGACGCCTCTGAGAGCTCATTTGAAGCCAGACAAGGTTGAGATGCTAACCTTTCTTTCGAAAAACTTGTAATTGGACCCACAATTCTCCATTTTTTTCCTCATAATTCAAAATTTCAATATTTTCTTTTTCCCATTCTTCAAAGTTTCAGTAATTTTTTTCCCCCCCTCATCATTCAAATTTTCAATAATCATCATTAAAAATTCTTGCTGTTAATTTTTTTCTTAAATAATTAATAATATAAAAATATTCAATATATAGTCATATCACAATATTGTCCTGCCAAAATACCGTGATACAATATACCCCAATATCGCCCAACCTTAACCTTACCATGCTCTTTTCTAAAATAGCGCGCATTTGCTACTTTGCAAGGGAATATCTATAAGAGATATAATTATATTATGATGCAGTTGCAAAGTATTTAGTAGAACTAGATATTCTATTGAAATGAATATAAAAAGTGAACAATACTTATGGAATCACAATTGCATTATTAAATACTTGTGAATACGTTCTGTGTTCAATGGAATGTTGTGACATCTCTTTTCTTTCTACATAACATCAAGAAGACTATCATTGTGGTGGCTATTAAGTGGTGAAGGCACTCCAAATCTATTTATCCATGCAAGAAGACGTTTTGCTAAATAGTTTTTAAGTCTTACTGGAACCATATAGTGGCACAAAAGACACAAGCCGTAGAATGGGAGTGCAAGGAACCCAAGGCTTATAGCCACTGTTGATATGTTTAACTTTAGCTTGGCTCTTTCTCCCATGATCAGTTCCTTTTGAAAGTAAGTCACTGCGCCATAGTTGGCCAGCATAGCAGATGAGATAAGAATTGTGTTCACTATGTTGTGCCACTTGGACTTGTATGGGGCCAACAAAGTGACTAGCAGCAGCAGTATAGCGAGGATATAGACCACACCTGTATGATACTGGAGTAAGGAGGTGGTATGAAATATAAGTATATTGGTAAGGTTTGCCAAGAGATATATAGATGTAAACGACCGAAACCATTTGGGTTTTATCTTGTAGCTTCCTCCGTATGCATCCAAATATGTGGTAATCCATCTTTTCAAGCTTTGTGGAAGCCTTCTTTGAAAGCAATCACATGTATGAAAAAAAAGAACTAGAATCGGACAGATGTTGAAAACTAAAATCATACTCACTGCCAAAACAAAGTATGGAATGTGCTGTTTACTGAAATATGGGATACTTGGATCTATGTATACGACAGGATGGCCTTGTGTCTGGTTTGTATAGTGATACTTGGTATATGTCAATATATCACAGGAAATGGAAAGTATTTCAGAGAAGGAAAGCAAGAACAAAGTGGCAAATGCCTCAATAAGAGAATTTCCTATTTCCCACTCTTTTCTGAAGCAGTGCAAGCAAGTATACAGTGGTCTGTACAAGTATACTGCAAGCTGGCTCCTATCATGGCAACTAACCACTAAATAGGTCAAAAAAATAATTATATGTGGATATAGGGCCACAAAATAGTCTAAGGCCAGGACATGCAAGGAAGTCAAATTGGGATCCACACATATATCAGAAATAAGTGGTCGTAAGAATCCCAGATTCCACATAGTATAGAAGGTTAATAATACTTTGTATTGAATGCCTGTGAAAACTGTAAGATATAATCTTACAACACTTCTATTGGCCAGAATTTGGCTCAAGGTGATATAGGCAACCATGGAGCCAGAATTAGCGTTGAACCTGAACAAGATGACGGCAAAAACGAATACAGTAAGTGGAAGATAAATAGTTCCGATGTATTTCATCCAATTATGGGAATGTTTATGGCATGGAACACAGGAGGCAGTGTACGCATTCACAGATAAACCATAACTTTCTTTGCACTTTGAGCACAGAAGTCCTTGGCGGTTATAGGGGCTGCACATTACGTGTGATAAATTAGAGATGTTCTTGGGTTCGATCTTGTACTTGAGAAGTCGAGAACTAGACTTATTCAACCAAATGTAGCATGAATACAAGCACTGCCCCACCACGGGGGCATTTTCATGAAGATCCAACGTCATGCAGTAACAATCTTGAATGTAAACACTTTTTCCCTTGCAGTGCACTATGTTCTTAAGTGAATCATAACAGGTACAACTCCCATTGACTCGATATTGCCAAACTGGGCACTTGTCTGCAGTAGCTGTCAAGTTACTGCCACCAGCTGCTGAGTATAAGACAAAAAGGGAGGACAGGGTCAAACTGATCATTTTACCTGTATGATTTTTTAGTACAACTTCACGACTTAATGCTTTCTAAATATTCTTAGTACTTTAATAAGACTTGATGCTTGTTGCTTTCTAAACTTGTAGTGTTTGTAGGTAACTGATAACTTTCAGTGTTTTGTAAAAACTTCCGTGATGTCTAAAGTGGGTATGAATGATGTAAGTGAAATGTTGTGTATACACAATGGGCAGTTATGTATAATTTCATATACTGTGTATTACTATGATTCCTAGTTGAGCAGGACTTTAATTCACTGTCCGTAGAACTTATAGTATGTCCAAGTTGAGTTGGCCGCAAGAAAAACTTGAATAACTTTAGAAAGGAAGCAGCTACGCATCCGGGGTTTGCACCATTGGAAAGCTCGCACCGAAGCGGTTAAAAAATATTCCCTCAGTATACTCCAAAACCGGAGAGAAAGTGCTATTCCAAAACTCAATACAAAAGTCTATGGGAATAGAAAAACCACAAGTTTCCCGCTCAAAACGCGCCCGCTTTTAGTCACGCGGTATGGCTCAATTGATCACGCGGACTGTCTTCATTAAGAATTTTGTAAACAATGAGCGGCTTCTTCTCAGATTGCTGCGTTTCTAGCTTTATATTGCGATTAGCTTAGGTTGCGAGTGTGGAAACAGGATAGACGGAGCGTTCTGTTGTCGCAGAGGGTACGGGACCATCTGATAGGATATTGGTAAGATTATTTATTTGTCTACCTGTTCAATAACAAATGCTGTATAGTCAATGTATTTCAGTGATATAGCTATCATTTAGCTACCAACTTGTAATACAGCCACACTTAAGTTTGCCGTTAAATTGTGTGCTTGTCAAACCCGTGTTTATGCCAATTCCTTTTCTTCACTACTATAGATGCCGTTTATTGTAAGGATTGACCAACTCAGGCTGCACTCCACCTTCAACTCGGATCACAACTATATTTTGTATATGTGTACTACTTAAATTCTATCATTTCATCAATTTTCATATACATATTATAGATAAATGAAACAATTGATAATTTTATTTAACAAGAAAGTCTAGTAACTTTGTCTCTTTAGAAGAACGCCCCACCAGTTTGCGTTTTCCATCTGCTATACATTATCTGCACGTAAGAAACATAAATATAATTGAAAACGGACGAGATGAGCTGTATAAACTTCACTAAATTTCTTTCTTTCAATAGTTACAGTATTAATGCGCACCTGTGCTACCGCCCCTTTTTCACGTGTAACGTTGACGTTTGCGCGCTTAATTGACTTTACTAACAGTGCAAACTGAAGCTCAGTCTTCCATAGTCTCAGAGCTGGTGTCAGTTTAGACTGAACTCTGGATTCTGAGCTTCAGAACCCTATATACATGAAAAGAAATTTGAGATTGTAAAAACAATCATGTACTCCTTTTTTTTTTCCTCGATGCTTTATTACAGGAAATACCTTGTCACAGCACCGTATAAACAAAAATTAGGAATATTATATTAAACTAGCAAGTACCCCGCCACATAGTGGCGCTTGATGTGTTAAAGTAAGAATGCAGTAGCACTAGTTATCTTGCTCAGTTATCATTCTCTACCATTGATTAAGGTTACATAAGTTTCCCTCTACTGCTCTCTTTTTTCTGAACTATCTGAGCTTTTTTATACCCCACCTCTCCTTTCTCCAGCTCTTCTTCTTGAGTCATGGAGTCTCCTTTTCCTTTGTCTATCTCTCCTGCTTCTGAATATCTATCCTACTTTGAGAAACTTTTGTCTTCTATTTCGTAGTTTCACCTTTCTTTTGAAAACTAACCCCCACCTTTATTCATTGATTCCACCCGCTTTTTAGTTACAATTAATCGCTCGCCTTTTTGCCTTCTCTTCCCTTCCATTTTAAACCTATGCCGCCTTACCTCGCCGATCCCACCTGCTGTTCAGTTACAATTAATCACCTTTTACCTTCTCTTTCATACTTCGCCTCCTTTTTGAAACCTACGCCACCTTCCATCATCGATTGCACCCACTTTTTAGAAATATGAAACCAGCACTGTCTACTGACTGTGATGACACTTTACCTACCATGAGATGATGATGCTTTACCAAACCATACAAAGCTCATGAATTATTCATGAATACACACACCATCATCGTTGGTTGTCGTCTGCGTCGTTAATGACACACAAGTGTACTATTATATAGATATAGATAATCAATTTTTTTTAAGGAGAATTGCCGACTGAATGCAGAGGTTCATACGGTGCTGTTGATAGTGAAAGGGTTAATTAGGCAAGCTAATAAATGTTTTAGTTTTCATATAATTTATTAAAAATGGAGCCTGTAATTTTGTTATTTATTTATTTATTTTGGTTCTGGCAACCATTTACCTAAATTACTGCCATATGCCACTCTTGGTTGTGCCATCTTGATCATGTAAAGTTTCCAATAATGAGGTACGAAAACATTCCAACTTTATGGAATAAATTTTGTAAGGTTGAAACTCCAGGGTCCGGGGATAAAGCAATATAATATTCCCTATGCTGAGTATGGGTGTGGCTTGTAATTAATTGCAATATCACTTCCAGTCTGTAATCTCAACCGTGACTATATATGTATACATTATAGTACATTGTCAAAATGACTATATTTGTCATCAAAGTATGGATATATATAACTGTATTTGCAGAGAAAGTATGCAATTACTTTGTCCTAAAATAAGGCTTGCTTACCGCTGTAGTACCAGAACAAAGTGGGAGTAAGCCCAAAAGGCTGTATTTTTGGGAGAAAGGGTGGCTGCACATAGCAACACGCACTGCTCGTAAATTCGGACATTAATTTATTCCCCGCCAATACCCCACCATTCGATAATACATGAGCAGAAACAATCGTGCAGTAGTAGCAGAAGTATACTTTGCAAAGTTGTGGTGTCTTTAGTTTAGCTTCATGTTGTCTCATAACCGTTTATAGCAACACTCCAAACGTCGTCTGAGTTCACGTGGCAATGTGCACCAGGCTGTCTCTCCTTCTGTAGCCGTTCTCCAGGCTCTGTGCATCTGAACTTAAGCGGATGGATCCAGCAGGCTTGATTTCTGAGGAGCGAAGACTTCCCAAGCTGCGCAGATCTAATACCTTCATCTCTGACTATCTCCAAGAAACTGCTCTCTTCGGACTCTCTTGTTATTGTTGCATTGATGTTTGTTTACTCTTGATATAGGCGAGCTCTTTTTAGAACCAATACAAACCAACTGGAAAAAAATTGCTCGCATACATACTAGTAGTACGAGTGGAATTGCGAGTGGAATTAAAGTTCCAAATTTTGTATGAGTTTTTCTTGGAATCTAATAATGAGAACGACAAAAAAAAAATTTACACACGGGTAAACCTAAAAAAAAATAACTGCACCACAACTTGCAATTTTCAATATCTTATAAAAAGGAAAAAATGTGAATAAATTATAAAGTAATATTGAAATGGAAAAGAACTCGTCTTGCAGTAGAGTATTGGCTTGGCTAGTAGTGCACCAAATTGCGGAGCTCCAACTTACCGCACTGCTCCAAAACAGTACTACAAAGTTTTATAACCCGGCCCTGATATTTCCTCCAGATTAGCTCTAAATTAGTGAGTGGCACCTTCAGCAGGTACTTTGTTCTTGTGTTGTAGTGGAGAATTACAATAGTAGTAATCGTGCATAGCAACCATCAACAAAAATTGTGTAGGCGGTATGCGGCCACCCTTATGGGGCATGCGGCCACCCTTATGGGGCATACATACAATCCTTATATATATGTGTATATATATATATAATATTGAACATTATACCCGATTTTCAATTGACCACCCCTAATACTGTCTCGCTCACTCACCAACAGACAAATATCCCCAATTCTCAATTTGTTACCCTATATAGTGTCTCGCTCACTTTGCTAGCTTGCCAATAATGACATGAACAATGAATGTTGGAGACACCCTTTCATTCTTATCAATTGATACATATACTCATGATGTTTCGTTAAAAATAAACTTTAATATGTTCTGGTCTTGCCTTTGGGCATTTGTGAAAGTGGTTAGAATCTAATTTATAAAATTGAAAGTTATTAATATTAGCTATAGTGCTTGGGTGAATCATGCCCAAGTAAAATGAAATGAAGTTATGGTAACATTATCTAATATTTGTTCAGCTGTAGACATGACATTACTTTTATATTTTTGTTTCTACATAACATCAAGGATATTGTCACTTTGATCATTATCAAGCAGTGCAGGGCTTGCAAACCTTTCTTTCCACTCTTTGATACGCGTTGACATACAGTGTTTAACTCTAACAGGAACTAGATAGTGGCAGAGAATGCATAGACCATAAGCAGGTAGAACAAGGAACCCTATGCTTATGGCAACTTTTTGTAGATTTTGCTGTAGTGTGGCATTTTTGCCAAAAATAAACTTTGTTTCAAAGTAATTTGCTACATTATGGTTGGCAAATATTCCAGATGAAATGAGAACTACATTAACTGAATTATGCCACCTTGACTTGTATGGGGCAAGAAGAACTACCAGTAGCAATAATGTAGCCAGGACATAGACCACTCCTGTATGGTACAAGGTCAAATGGAATATAAAGATGTTGGTGAAATTAGCTATGAGATACACTGAAGTGAATGACTGAAAGAATTTCGGTTTTAGCTTATAGCTTCCACTGAATGCATCCAAATAAGTTGTGATCCATTTTCTTAAATTGGGCGGCAATTGTTTCAAGCAATTTTGAAAAAATTTGCATGGATATAAAATTAGTGCAAGAAGTGGGCAAATATTGTAAACAAGAAGCATGACAATTGCCAATACAAAATACGGAAGGTGATTTTTACTTAAATATAACATGTTTGGATCAGCATAAACCACTAGACGGCTCTCTGATTTGTTCATATAGTTATACTTCATATATGTTAATATATCACAAGAAATAGAAAGGATTTCAGAGAAGGAAAGCAAGAACAGAGTAGCAAATGCCTCAATAAGAGAATTGCCTATTTTCCATTCTTTTCTGAAGCAGTGCAAACAAGAATACAGTGGTCTGCACAAGTATACTACCAGCTGGCTTCTTCCATGACAGCTAACCACTAAGTAAGCCAGAAAGATGAGTATGTGTGGATAAATGGCCACAAGGTAATCCAAAGCCAGGACCTGTAAGGGAGTCAAACTTGGATCCACACATAACTCTGATATAAATGGCCGTAAGAATCCTAGATTCCACATGGTATAAGTGGCTATCACAGCTTTATACTGAATGCCTTTGAACACAGTTAGATACAGTCTTACTATGTTCTTATTGGCCAAAATTTGGCTCAGGGTGATGTAGGCAACCATGGAACCAGAGTTGGCATTGAACCTAAGCAAGATGACAGCAAAAATAAACACAGTGAGCGGAACATAGACGGCTGTAATATATTTCAGCCAATTATACCAATTTTTGTGGCATGGAATGCAGGAAGCATGATATCTATTTATAGATAGACTATAATTGCCTGTACACTTGGAACACAGAAGACCTTGTCTGTTATACCGTCCGCACATTCTAAGAGATAAACTTGAAATGTTTTTGGTCTCAATTTTGTACTTGATAAGTTGAGTGGTTGGTTTTTCTAGCCACAAGTAGCAGGAGTAGAAGCAATGGCCCACCACTGGAACTTGGCAGTCATCTAAAGTCATGCAGAAGCAATCTTGAATGTACACACTGCTCTTCTCACAGTGTACAACACTTTCCAACGAATCACCACAGGTGCAATTTCCGTTGTAGTTTTGATACTGCCAAACTGGACACTTGTCGTAAATAGTTGGCAAATTACTACAACTTTCTGTAGAATTGCAATATGCTGTAAAATATAGTACTAACAAGAGCTGTAGAAACATTTTGGTTTGCCTCAACAATACAATGAAATGCAAGATATGTATTTGTGTCCCAGATACTTATAAACACTTTCAGTGTTGTTTCTTGCTAACACTTTCAGAGTCGTTGCTTATCCCAGATCAAGTCCTATGTTTTCATAGGACTTGATGTCCTATGAAACTTTCACTGCAGGGATCCCCTCCTTGTGGGTGAATAGTCGTGCTTTTGTGTTTGTAGTCATATGACTGGTACACCAAAAATTGGAGGTTTGGTCCCCCATAACTCAATGCTCGAAGGCAATGCCTCCCGCAACCACCCCCAGGTATTGTCCCAAATACATGTCGGCTACCTTTGGTTCTTTTTGTCAATATGACTATAGTACACAACCATATAAGTGAGTGGAGCTTCCCAGGAATACATGGACAATTGACAGCAAAGCTGTACAACTACATATGAGTGGGAAAGCAGAAGGTAAGGTACTGAGAAAGTTTTCATGTTGGTAGAAAAGACCGGTTTCAACAGCAGTGTTCAACAGCCTGTAACTGATCAGAACTATTTGTGTGTTGTAAGTTGTTGTTTTTTATAATTGTTATATGTAGCTTTTGCAATTTAGTTATACTGAATCGCAAAGGAATCTTACTAAGCAGTGTCCATCTGTAGATGATCATATTGATGACTAACATATTTCAATAGCTAGAAAAATAGTACAACATGCAACTCAAATCTGTAGCCTACAGTGACATGTTTATAGGTATTAAAAGTAAAATGATGTGTGTGTGTGTGTGTATATATATATATATGTACGATACATCCACATAAATCCTTATAACTGAAGATTAAAAAACAATAAAAAAAAACACTACAGTTGATATAGCTGTAAGTAAATGTTATTGTTGTACAATATATTGCAGCTAACAGTTATAATTTCAAAATGGTGCTCTCAGTTTGTGCCCTGTATTCATGCACCGATATGGCAGGGAGTCTGAACAAGGTTTCCTTCGGCTGTGCCACTTTTCTTGAAGACAACTGATGTACTTCTTTATGTTTGTCTTTAGTTTGCTAGGTGTGAGATAATTTAAAAGATGGCAGAATCCATAAAGTGGAAGGAATAACACACTACCTCTCATTATATATATAATGATTATCCTAACTACTTTATATCTAACTGGACCCAAGATATCATTTTCAATTAGAATAACCACTCCACTGTGGAATACAATCATAGATATAAGGAGTAAGATGTTTATTTGGTTGTGTTTTTTCTCTCTGTATGGTAAGAATAAACTTATCAGTAAGATCCAGATGATTAGAATAAAATTGATTCCAGAGAAGTACAGCGGATAATCTAACAAAAGGTAGACTACTAAGCTGAGAAAATTACAAATATATCCCACCACAGAGAAGGACCGCGAATAGCTTGGTTTGAATTTGTAGCATCCCTGAAAGGCATCCATTAGTATCCGTAAAGCTGGCGAGTTTAAGCCAGAAATACTGAGAAATCTTTGGACACATTTGTAGGGATAGAGACATAATAGTAAGACTGGCAAGAAATTGAAGACAAAGCTGGCACTAAATGCAACAAGTACAGATGGAAGATGTTCCATACTGAAGTATTCTAGACTTGGGTTGAGAAGCACCAGAGCGTGACTTCTGTGGCTTGTCATATCATAGTGATATACAAAGCTAAGAATCTGCAGTGTCAGATGAAGTATCTTTGTAAAAGAAAGCATAATGAGGCTTGCAAAGGCTTCAATGAGCGAGTGCTGAATGTTCCACTCTTTTCTGAAAGAGTGCAAGCAACAGTGTAATGGTTGGCAAAGTCGGGCACACAATCGGCTTCTCCCTTGAACATGTACCACCATGTACACTAATATTACAAGCAACAACGGATAGAGAGCAGCTAAGTAATCCAGCATAACAATTTGAAGTCCACTCAAATCTGGATGCAGGCAGAAATCAGAATGGAGAGATTGAAAGAAATCAAGATTCCATACAGAATATAGTCCAACGAGAATTTTAGATGTCTTATTAGGATTGAGAAGTAAGTATAGAAGCAGAATGCCTCGGTTAGCAGCGAGCTGGCTTACTGTGATGTACACTGACATCCGACCAGAATTTGCTGAGAACCTGAATAGAATTATGAGGATCACAAATACCGTGAGAGGAAAGTAGACTACAATTATATATTTTACCCAGTTGTGCTTGTAGTGCCTACAGGGTACGCATGACAAACTGTATGAGTAGGCTGGTAAGCCATATCCTTTGGCACAGCTTGAACAAAGAACTCCTTGGCGCTTGAATCGACCACAAGTCTCTTCGTTGATAGTTGAGGTGGAATTGGCGTGAAGAATGTCAGTCAGCTCGTGCTTCATTATGTCTCTACTGCTAAAGCTACAGGTGTAAAGGCAAGGAGCAACCACAGCCTTTTTCATTGTCTTATCCGATGTCATACAAAAGCAGAATCTGACAGAGATGGCATGAGTGTTAGGGTCGCATTTCACTACCCCGTTGACTGCATTGCCACAAACACACTGCCCTGTGTCTTTGTCTCTATGGTGCCATAAGGGACAGGGCAGGGCCGGTGCAAACTCCTGTGACTGTGGTAATATAGCGATGCAACCTATTACAATATAGAATATCATTATCAAAAGTCTCACTTGACCTGATTGTTTTGTTGTCTCTGTTGCATGCGGTTATATGTAGGAAGATGAATGTTTTTAATTATATCACTGCTCCCAGATGGCCGGAAACATTTGGATAATAACAAGGCATGAATTAGTGTTTTGATGACTGTTAGAGCAAGTAGATAGCAACAACAATGGACTAAACTTGGTTATACAAAGCCAACTATTATAATATTAGTAACTGAACAACACCATGTGTAATATATATATATACAATATATAGTAATGAATGACACATACCTGATTACTTAGCTACTTCTTTGTTAATAATGCACCAAAGGTGCTAACCCTCCGTGCTACTATTAGCTAGCTATTACAAAATTATTTCTCAGACCAGAAGAATTTTTTTTTTGGCTATTCCTATGCAGATATCAGCTTGAGCAATGAAAAAGTGGTAGATGTAAAAAGAGAAGAAGAACAGGCCAGAGATTCTCACCGGTATATATTTTCAATGCAAAAACTCCACTTCTAGCACTCCATTAACTTCTTAGCATAAACAAAATACCTTGGGCAGCAATAAGAAACGATTTGCTCACATGAATACGATGTGCAAAAGCTTGTACTCACGCGGAGCTGACAGCTTCACATTGTCTAAAAAATCAGCCCGAAATTCAAAAAAGTAGCACAATAAAAGGTCTTAAATGGTCATTTAAGTAAGTTCGTACCTAAATCAAAAGTTAATTGTCAGCAATCTAGCAATCTTCAAACTCAGGGCGTGACAGACAGACTGACAGAATGACTACTATATCCTTGCGCTGAGGGTTAAACATCTTCAGATTACTTCAAACATTATTTGGCCAACAGTCAAACCTCAATTTTTTGTTTTATGAATGATAGATGTGAATTAAATATTTAAAAGTTCATTATGCGTGCCAGCAATCAACCTCAGTTCTTTTTAGATTGAGTATGAATCCATACTCCCAACTTGCTCTTCTCAATAGTAGCTGTCTCTGACTCTTAATGGTACCCATACATGTGTACACTATGATAACAATAAGTTAAGACTTCATTCTATCCATAGCCTGGAGCAGTTCCAATTCTTACACAGAGGAATTAAACTTTAATAGACAACAGTGCAAATGCTACCCCCCTATAGTTGACCAAAACAGTAATAACCATACAGAATGAAATGAATTTTAAAAACAACAGCTGCTGTATACTTGCTATTCATTGTAAACTATTGGTTAACTGTTGCTGAGCAAATTCCTATTTAGAAATAACTTCTTGAAATGTTATGACTTGCATCACTTTCAATTCAGACATGAATTGTGTAATATAAAGAAACTTTGAGCATATAAGCTGTATGATAGCCAGCATAATATTAGTAACCTAATAATATGCTTTAACGACAACAACAATGGTGTTTTCATAAATAATTCTTGCGCTTGGTAAAGCATTGTCATTACCTGAATTGGGGGGGGGGGGGGGGGGAAACGTGTGAAAGGGAGAAAAATGGGAGGGAAAAAAAGTGACCTTCACGGGGTTCAAACCTGCAACCATCGATTGCATAGTGAACACACAAACCTTTTAACCATCATGACCTAACAGCTTGGAGTATCTTGAAGTGCCTGTATTAACTGTAGTTTTGTGGTTAATTTTGTGGTAATAGGTGACTGAAGTGAGACTTTTCAGATTGGATGTACAAAAGTGTTTGAGCTGAAAAAATAGAATTTATTATTCCTTATCTCTATAACTTGGTATAACGGCAATGTAATAAATTAAGACAGAACTTCTGAAATTATATGGTACAGGTCGTCAAATAATTACATCAGAGTCTAGGAAAGGCATTTTCAATGCATATCCATGATGTCAAGTAGAGAGCATGTGTATTTAGTCAGCAGCTGGAGGCTCCATTCAGTTAGCCTTGAGTTTTTACTCCAAAGTTGTTGTGATGGTATGGCTTCTTATCGTCGTTTGTGTCTCAGGCCAGAAGAATCAAGTTCTACTATTCTTTACTGTTCGTCGGGCAGCGCTTTCAATGCTGCCTTGAGCCTTACAACCCCTATGACAGGAATTGTGTTGCTCTGGTGTTGCCTGGTCACAGTATGCTTGGTCATCTTGCTAGGGAAGTAGCCCGGCTCCTAGCTCTACTACTCAAAGCAGGATTTCAAGCTCATGGGAAAGATTTTTTTGTGTACTTTGTCAAAAATATGGGTGTTCTGATCTGAAGCGTTTTATAACTAGCTTTGTTTTGTAAGAGAAAACGAAGATATAAAGTTGTATCTACATTGGAAAAATAAGTTGACAGAGAGGTGAACAGAAAATGAACTATCTTTTTTTTATTTTTTATTGCAGCTAAAAATAGTAAGCACCAATGTCCCATTCCAAATGTCCTCAATAATATGCCAGACAAAAGTGATTTTTTTTTCTCAGTTCAGCCCAACAGGTTATATATTTTTATTATTGGGTATGGTTAAAATTGTAGAGTGAAAATACTGTTAAAGTGGGCTGCAAAAATCCTTTCACCAATTATTTTGCCAAGTACCTGTTTCAAATTCATAATAAATTTTTGTTTCCAGTGAAGTGACATCTAGACAAGACACACAAGTGGGATATCCTGAAGGAGTGTATGCTGGAAGAGTGTGCTCTATTAGAGTTTTCATCTAGATGACTCAAGTTCATGCTCCAGTTCTTCATGCGTCACCTTCCAGGGAACAAAGGCAAGAAAATAAATCAACGAAGATTTCTTGAGCCCAACTGCAGATTACTTGAGCACTAAACCCCATGGCTACTGAGGACTAATTGTAAGCTTCCAATATATTGACACCAGAACGTATTGCAGCACGAAACATCTGGAGAACCATGGCCTTTTGAACAGCAAATGTTGTTACATTCTACCAGAGATTGTAATGCATTCTTACCTTCCTCAATAAAAAAGGACTTTGCTTGAATATTGTACATAATGCATCCTTATGCTGTGTTGGTGGAAGTGAGGGGGGATGAATATTGTGGGGTGTGGTAGAAAATAAAGGGGAGGGTGATGAACTGACTAGAGAGAGAGGCTGAAGGACTGGGTGATGGAGTCACTACATGCACCTCTTGGTGCCTTAGGAGAGATTAGTTCCTTTAGCTTGTCTACAGCCTAAAAAAATGGAAGCCCTCTTAGAAGTAGTGGACATATTATAATAGCTCTGATTCAGTGAGTCGTCGCTTGCCGGTAGTGTCCCTCGTAGTCAAATGGGAAGAAGTGATAGTGAGCACTCTATAAAGGGGAATCCCCATAGATTGATCTGGTAAAGCTCTTGGGTTACAGTCGCTTTATAATGACAATTGATGAAGGATTGCGGTAGAATGCATGATGTCAAAATGGCGATAAATGTATTAAGTTCTATGGCAAATGTGCAGTTCTCTGTCTTCTATTGTTTATTATCTTTTTAGAAGTTGGAAACAGTGTTAGGAAGGTAAAAGATAAGGTAAAAGTGTATATTTTGGGCCTGTTGTGTTTCTGCATGTTAGTTTTCAAAAAAAATATACTCTTTAAGTTGGACACACTGTAGACAGAGGAAGAGAAGGGAATCCATGAGTTGAAAAGGATGGAGAGAAACTATGGATACCTTATGGTACTGCACTCTTATTTGCACAAGTTAGTATATCAGGCATCACTGTGTGGCTGAGTGCTTGCTAGGATATATATATATATATACAAGTACTTGTTCTTTTGTCAGAACTAAATAGTTCATAGCGGGTATAACTAATGTGTAATTGACCTTGGGATAGCTTTGGGACTACAAAGCAATTAACACAAATTGAACTGAACACTTTCAATATGAATCGAATGACACTCGGATCTTAAAAGAGCTTTCTAATGCTGCTGTTTCTTGTTCTGATAGCTGTCTTCTCAGTATATGCTACTGAATTTAAGCATTCTGATGAAGACTGTCCCTTGTGGTATCATCCAGTTGGTGAAGATGGCCAATGTGTCTGTGGAGAGACACTTGACAAAACAGTGGATTGCCAGCCTACAGACAACTACTCCATCTACCTTAAAGACTGCTACTGCATGACTCTAGATCCCTCTGGACGTGAGCCAGTGGTAGGACCCTGTATTTATACATGTGCTCTTGGCTTGAAATATAATATCAGTGATGTTGCGAAGACCAGAATTGAGTCCAAGTCTAAGCTACAGATAGATAATGAAATTTGCAGCAGGTTTAATCGCCAGGGAGTTTTGTGTTCACAGTGCAGACCTGGCTATGGACTGCCAATTTACTCCTACAGCCTATCATGTGTGCCTTGTAGAAGTAGTTGGCAAAACTTTGCGAAGTATATCGCTATAGTGTACATCCCATTAACTGTATTTGTGATTTTGGTGATAGCATTCAGGCTTTCCGTTAACTCTGGATTAATGGTAGTGTATGTCACTCTGAGCCAATTGATGATCAGCAGGAACGTGGCAAAGTTATACCTTAGTATACACAATGATATGTCATTCAAGATAACATTTACCTTATATTCCATTTGGAATTTGGAATTGTTTTATGCATTTCTACCCGACTTATGTCTTGATCCTAATTTATCTGCTCTACAAGTACTAGCCCTTGACTATGTACTTGCTGTATACCCCATGCTTCTGGTCATACTAACTTATCTTGTTGTTTTCTTACATGGCAGAAACAGATTGGTTGTCTGCCTATGCAAACCTTTTTATGTTTTCTTTCATCGTTTCAGAAAAGAGTGGGATATTGGAAACTCGTTAGTGGAATCGTTTGCCACACTAATACTCCTGTCTTATGTGAAAGTCATGTACATTACAGCCAACATTGTCTCTCCAACTTCTTTCTATTATATGAATGAAACTGACAGTCCTCTATTGGTCTATGTGGACCCCAATGTGCAGTATTTTAGTCAACATCATATACCTTATCTTGTACTAGCTGGAGTGATGTCGGTGACTTTCAATGTCTTTCCTGTCATTTTACTTTGCCTGTATCCTTGCTTCTGCTGCCAGAAATTACTTGATTGTCTCAGGATTCGTCTCCGAGTTCTGCACATTCTGATGGATGCCTTTGGAGGTAGCTACAGGCTCAAGCCTCGCTGCTTACAATCATTCACAGTCCTGTACATCCTTGCTAACTTGACTAAAATATACTTGTACTTCTTTCTTGAGATTAGTTTGTTTACCTCTGGAATGAACTATGTTTTGCTTGTTCTGCTTTACCTAGTGGCTGTGATAGCTCCCTATAAAACTCTAAAGTACAACAGAATCAGTGTAACTCTGATTTGGTTTGCACTTCTAGGTAACAATGCTATAAATAGCAACTTGGAGAGCTTGTTTCTTCCCAGTTTTAAAAAGATTTCTTGGAACTATTTTAACAGCTTCATTGTAGGAGTTGGATATTCCATCTTACCAATATACGGTCTATGTGCTTTTATTAGCTACTTCCTCCCAGTAAGAATTAAGAATTTTGTGAAAGAGTTTATAAGAATAAAAGTTTGGAATAATATGAGAAATGAAAGCAGACTTATGGATGTTTCTATACTGTATAGTCGACGAGATGAGTAGTATACTTCTATTTTTACCAATTTCCCAGTACTTTTTATTTAACACTTCTCATTTGCATGAAATACTTCATAACTTTTTTATTGTCACCATAGTATTTTTGTGTGTGTCAAACTCTTCTGTATATAGTTGTATATAGTTATTGTTTTGTTAAATAGTAATGTTTTGAAAACCAAATTGAAGGGTTTTTTGGGATAGTGGGCGAGGTTATATTGAAAGTGCTAATTAATACTTATGACTTTACATCTCTTTTCCAGAATCCTGGACTTTATATCATCCACCGATATGTATGATAGTGACGACATCTCCTTACTGATACCATCGTTGACGCTCTTGCCTTCCGGAGAGGAGTGATCAACAGTAAGTCGCCACCGATTACCTCCTCCCTTCTTGGGGATCACTCCAGAGGGACTGCAGTGGATGCCACCCCTGTCTGCCCTGTCCCTCAGGCCAACCTGCTCCAGATGAGCTGCCAGGACTTCGTTGGCCATGTAGGTCTCCACGACCTTTTGGTGTTCCCCTGCTGACACCATGTTCCTCCTACATGATCTCAGCTGGGCCCTACTCCCTTGAAATCCAATTCTGAACCCCTGCTGAATTCCCCTGACTATGTAGTCTGCAAACCACCTGTCGGGATGGCCTGACAATTCCTCTTGCCACATGTGCACCTTTAGGGGTGTCTGAATGCCCCCGCTCAAGCACCAGGTTGAGCTGGTCACTACTCCCTGCCCTTAGTCCAGGGCCCTCAGCTGATCCCGGTATCGGTACAGGCCTGCAGCCAAATATAGCCCAACTAATTTACCCTACTCACTACATACTCCCACCCGCCTACACAAATTATCTCCCTACTCCTCTCAAGCTTTAGAACTCCCCCTGAACACCCCTTACCAGCCCCCTCAATCAACGATTAACACAACACAACAAGACACATTCTCAGTTTAATGTTAGTTCGCTATAACTGTCTCTGTGGTTGGCTCATGGCTTCCACTCTGGCCCTAGGCACTTGGACCACCAATCCTGTCAGCACCTTGACACTGGGTGGCCTCCTCCACACTTGCTTCACACGTGTCGATATGGGCAATCTGGTGCCCTCCGGCTGTCACCATTAAATTGATTATGCTTGTGGCAGATCTGGGATGACCTGCCCAGCACCTTACTTGCCTGACCGCCAGGGGATGGTCCTGGTATCACCTGGTGTTTCCTGGGGTTTCTCTGCATTGGGCAGTTCTTGCGTGAGTGGTTGACCGAGTGGCAGAGCATGCACCAACTCTCTCCCTCCTCCATCCTACCTGTAAACACTCTAGTGTAGAGGCACGCATCAACTTCATTCCACTGGCTTGACCGGTCCCCTGCTCTGGTCTGGCAAAACTCCTGGTCATTGAGGACCCATGAGGGTTACCGGAAGGATTTGCTACACTTTGTGATAGGAACACATACGCCAAAAACTCCTGGGCCCAACCTTGTTCCTTTTTTTTTCAGCACCACTGACATCCACAAGAGGTAGCACTGCATTTATACCCCAATGTCTTGAAATTACTTTCTGGATCTGGCCAAGTCCTCTGCCCGAATCACCACCAGATCCCCTTCCAAGTGAGGGGGAGTTGGTCTGGCAGACCCTGAAGCGGGTGGCAGTAACGCAAAATCCACAAACTTCCCCCTTCTAATTTTTTTCCGCCACACGTCTGGGTATGGCTGGCATGTTCTTGCCCGTAGGCTCCCAATCACTGGCACTGTCTCGAGGCGACTTCCTGGCAGCCTCCGGCACTGCCCCCATACTCCCATGAGATCTTCCTCGGGCAAGTTCTGTGACAGTTTGGAGAAGTGTATGCTCTACAGACTGATCTGACTGATCCAGTACTGCCAGGCCTTCAATACCTGTGGCACATACACAAAGTAACCTACTCACCACAGGACATGCCAACAGTACCCCTACTAGTTTTTCTAAGTCTTGCCTGCATAAGCACCTCAGCCAGCTGACTGAACTACCCCTTTACCACAATTTACCGGGAGTGCCTGAGCCTTCCAATCCTTGTTCTGGAGGCCCCTACAGCCCTCCCCAAACTTAGTTCCTGGTTCGGTGGACGTCTTTCCCAAAGCTGAGCTCCAGACCCTCTTGCAGGCCCTACAGTTCATGTGGTCCCACTTTTACAGATTTCTAGGAGCCCATGTCAGGCCACCCAGCCTCGAATCTCTGTTCAAAGCTACCTTGTGCTACCTCAACCCGAGTCTTACAGATAGCACATACAGGGTCATGAGACCAATCCTGGACAGTCCCTACTGGAACTGGGAGCCAATTCTGGCTAACCCACAGTAGGTCTCAGGTCAACTTTAGGCTCTGGCTAGCTCACATTGAGTCTCGGCAGCTAATACATACTGGGCCTCCGGGCCCACTCTGGCTTAGGTCTCGGGGCCCACCCTGGCTTACCCACCCTGAGTCTCGGGGCCATCCCCGGCTAACCCTTATCGGGTCTCGGAGCCGACCAAGACTATCCCTTACCAGGTCTCGAAGCCATTACTGGCTTACCCATATTGAGTCTCGGAGCCAACACTGGCTTACCCGAACTGGGTCTCAAAGCCGTGTACTTTGCCCAACCACCAGACCATTCTGTGGCCCATGTCCTTGTGCTGACCGATGATCCCTTCTCACCATTGCCTGTGTGTCACACCCACTCCTGGTTGGATGGTAAATGCCTACTGGTGAGTTGGGATTAGCCTGGATTGAGACGGTCTCACAAACCAAATTGTTATTGCCTATGCAAATCTTTTTATATTTTCTTTCATCGTTTCAGAAAAGAGTGGGATATTAGAAACTCGTTAGTGGAATCGTTTGCCACACTAAAACTCCTGTCTTATGTGAAAGTCATGTACATTACAGCAAACATTGTCTCTGTAACTTCTTTCTATTATATGAATGGAACTGAAAGTCCTCTATTGGTCTATGCGGACCCCAATGTGCAGTATTTTAGTCAGCATCATATACCCATTCTGGTACTAGCTGGAGTGAAGTCGGTGACTTTCAATGTCTTTCCTGTCATTTTACTTTGTCTGTATCCTTGCTTCTGCTGCCAGAAATTACTTGATTGTCTCAGGATTTATCTCCGAGTTCTGCACATTCTGATGGATGCCTTTGGAGGTAGCTACAGGCTCAAGCCTCGCTGCTTACAATCATTCACAGTCCTGTACATCCTTGCTAACTTGACTAAAATATACTTGTACTTCTTTCTTGAGTTTAGTTTGTTTAACTCTGGAATGAACTATGTTTTGCTTGTTCTGCTTTACCTAGTGGCTGTGATAGCTCCCTATAGAGCTCTAAAGTACAACAGAATCAGTGTAACTTGGTTTTTACGACTTTCTGAAGATTTCATGGCATTCTCTGGCTTTAGTATTAACCTTGTCTTGGTAGAAAAAATAGCCACAAGAGCATTTCGACTTTCCGACATACACGTTACACAAACACTTAGGGCACATTTTTAGGAGAGCAGGCATACCTACAGTTGATGAAAGAAGCGCACCTCCAGCAGCAGAGACTTCCCAACTCCAGACAAAAGAAGTTAAACACTGGAACTACAGAATGCAAGCAACAAATCTGAAATGGGTGCGGTAAAATTTGTATGTTCACGTGAGCGCGCATGATTCTAAAGCTAAACGATTGAATGGGCGTGGCCATATGGCAGTACTCACTGTAGTGTTCCTTTTCTCTTTTTCTCAAAAAAAAAAACTAGCCAAAATTTAAAAAAAAAGGCAAATTAAAGGGACTTAAATCATCATCTAGTCGGATTTCTTCTTCTCTCAAGGCATAAAACTCCACCATCTTCGAGATTCGCTGTTGACAGAGTGAAGGAATGAATGAATGACAAACGGACAACTATAACCCTATCGTGCATGCGCGCTGAGGGTTTATTTTGTTTTGTTTTTTAATTTGCGTATAGCAAGTGTGATCAACTAACCTTAAAGACAAAAACAAAAACAAAGCAGGGAATGCTAGAAATAAAAAAATGTAAAAAAAAATGAGAATTAGAGATTGAAATAATATTTTTTTGTAGCAGTTTAAAATTTCTATTTGATGTTGTTGATACAATATGTTCAGAGGTGGAATTCCATTTGTCTATTACATTGATTGTAAATGAAGATCTGTGATGTGAGGTGCACACAAAGGATAAAGGAGAGGGAACCAGTTCTTGTGGGACTTGGTTGGTTCTGATTTTTCGTAAAGGTGGAGGAAGGGATGATTGAGGTGCCACTGATAATCCTCCTGTAGAGGCAGATCTTCTGAATAGTCCTTCTGTTGTGGAATAGAGGCCAACCCAGTTCCGCCTTTGAGGATTTGGGGTCGGTATCCCGGGACCAACTACTGGTGGCGACTCTGGCTGCAAAGTTCTGGACCTGCTCAAGGGAGGTATGGTGCACCTTGTGGGGAGAATCCCAGATAGAGGAGGCATAATCAAGCTGTGGCCTGACAAGGACCTTGTACAGATGGCTGAAGGTAGTGGAGTCTGCATTGCCGAACAGGCAATATAACAGTCTAATATATCTTCTAGCGCTGGAGCAGATGTTGCTAATGTGAGTTCTCAAAGTGAGGTCCTTGGAGATAGTAACTCCCAAGAGATTGAAGTACTTGTTCTATCCTCTTTGCACCTATGCAGATCTGAGCTGGAGGGAAAGAGCTCTTACGAGATTCCAGCATGCATTTCACTTTGTCATTGTTCAGTGTTAGACCCTGTTCCTGCAGCCAATTTGAGATTGTTGCTAGGTCCAAGTTGATCTCAGTAAAATCATATTCTTTCACTGCAGTTTAGAATAGGTGACATCGTTTGCGAAGCCTGTTAGAAGGGAGCATGGCGATAGGGGTAGGTAGAATATGCCATTAAATGTTAGAATAAAAAGTAATGGGTCCAAGACAGATCCCTGGGGGACTCCAGAGGAGATCTGAGGAGGCACCATTGACAACAACAGACTGCTGCCGGTCAGAGAAGTAAGAGTGGAACCACGATAGTAAGGAGCCAGACACTCCAGCATCATTCAACGCCTCTATGATTTTGATGCGAGAGATTGTGTCAAAAATTTTTGGCAAGTCAAGGAAGACACACAGTGTGCTGCCTCCAGACTCCAAGAAAGAATGGCAAAACTGGGTGAATGAAAGCAGAGCCTCCTATGAGCTCTCTGGTCTGAAGCCAAATTGATGGTCTGAGAGAGCTCTCCTAGATGTGTGGTGCTTCATCAAGGTGTGGTGAATTAGCTTCTCCAGCAGCTTGTCAATAAGGGATATGTTAGCTATACAATATAGACACTCTATATAGTTATATTTTAAAAGATATTAATTGACGTGAACCTATAACTGATTGTTTATAAAAATCATTTGCATTGCAATACAATAAATGTGCTTGTACTTTTTGGTTCATTTGATCTAGAATAAACTTCAAAATTGTTCTTTTTTATAAGTCAAATTAACTAATTTAATGAACTTGAGGGTGTGGTTAAATGGGTGTGGTTATGTAGAAGTGGTTAAATGGGTGTGGTTATGGCCGCACCAATCCAATTTGGCTTCCTACACCCGGTTTGCCGTTGTTACAATCCTGTAGTTAAGTCCCAAATGGTGATGGGGCTATTTGATGAGATGCAACAGACCTCTAGTCATTTTTTGTTGTGTATTTGCTGAAGCTCAAGCAAAAGCACAAGTAATTTTAACTTACCTTATCTAATGCAGCCTTTTCTGTGGGTGTTTCGCACCTCACAGAGTGTGACAGCACTCTAAGTCCCCAAAGACAAGTACTTGTTCTTTTGTCATGACTATAAATAGTTCATAGAACAGATGTGCAATTGACTTTGAGACAGCTTTTTTACAAACAACACAGAACAAACTGGACACTTTCAATATGAATCGAATGACACTTGGATCTTAAAAGAGCTTTCTAATGCTACTATTTCTTGTTCTGATAGCTGTCTTCTCAGTATATGCTACTGAATTTAAGCATTCTGATGAAGACTGTCCCTTGTGGTCTCATTCAGTTGGTGAGGATGGCCAATGTATCTGTGGAGAGACACTTGACAAAATAGTGGATTGCCAGCCTACAGACAACTACACCATCTACCTTAAAGACTGCTACTGCATGACTCTAGATCCCTCTGGATGTGAGCCAGTGGTAGGACCCTGTATTTATACGTGTGCTCTTGGCTTGAAACATAATATCAGTGATGTTGTGAAGACCAGAATTGAGTCCAAGTCGAAGCTACAGATAGATAATGAAACTTGCAGCAGGTTTAATCGCCAGGGAGTTATGTGTTCACAGTGCAGACCTGGCTATGGACTGCCAATTTACTCCTACAGCCTATCATGTGTGCCTTGTAGAAGTAGTTGGCAAAACTTTGCGAAGTATATCGCTATAGTGTACATCCCATTAACTGTATTTGTGATTTTGGTGATAGCATTCAGGCTTTCTGTTAACTCTGGATTAATGGTAGTGTATGTCACTCTGAGCCAATTGATGATCAGTAGGAACGTGGCAAAGCTATACCTTAGTATATACAATTATATGTTTTTCAAAATAACATTTACATTATATTCCATTTGGAATTTGGAATTGTTTTATGCATTTCTACCCGATTTGTGTCTTCATCCTAATTTATCTGCTCTACAAGTACTAGCCCTTGACTATGTACTTGCTGTATACCCCATGCTTCTGGTCATACTAACTTATCTTGTTGTTTTCTTGCATGGCAGAAGCAGATTGGTGGTCTGTCTGTGCAAACCTTTTTATATTTTCTTTCATCGTTTCAGAAAAGAGTGGGATATTGGAAACTCGTTAGTGGAATCGTTTGCCACACTAATACTCCTGTCTTATGTGAAAGTCATGTACATTACAGCTAACATTGTCTCTGTAACTTCTTTCTATTATATGAATGGAACTGAAAGTCCTCTATTGGTCTATGCGGACCCCAATGTGCGGTATTTTAGTCAACAACATATACCCTTTCTGGTACTAGCTGGAGTGATGTCGGTGACTTTCAATGTCTTTCCTGTCATTTTACTTTGCCTGTATCCTTGCTTCTGCTGCCAGAAATTACTTGATTGTCTCAGGATTCGTCTCCGAGTTCTGCACATTCTGATGGATGCCTTTGGAGGTAGCTACAGGCTCAAGCCTCGCTGCTTGCAATCATTCACAGTCCTGTACATCCTTGCTAACTTGACTAAAATATACTTGTACTTCTTTCTTGAGTTTAGTTTGTTTACCTCTGGAATGAACTATGTTTTGCTTGTTCTGCTTTACCTAGTGGCTGTGATAGCTCCCTATAAAACTCTAAAGTACAACAGAATCAGTGTAACTCTGATTTGGTTTGCACTTCTAGGTAACAATGCTATAAATAGCAACTTGGAGAGCTTGTTTCTATCCAGTTTTGAGAAATATTCTTGGAACTATTTCAACAACTTTATATTAAATGTTGGATATTCCATCTTACCATTATACGGTCTATGTGCTTTTATTAGCTTCCTCCTCCCAGTAAGAATTAAACATTGTGTGAAAGAGTTTATAAGAATAAAAGTTTTGAATTATAGGAGAAATGAAAGCAGACTTATGGATGTTTCTATACTTTATAGTCGACGAGAGGAGTAGTATACTTCTATTTTACCAATTTCCCAGTACTTTTTATTTAACACTTCTCATTTGCATGAAATACTTCATAATTGTTTTATTGTCACCATAGTATTTTTGTGTGCGTCAAACTCTTCTGTATATAGTTGTTGTTTGTTAAATATTATAGTAATGTTTTGAAAACAAATTGAAGGGTTTTTTGGGGGAAGTGGGCGAGGTTATATTGAAAGTGCTAATTAATACTTATGACTTTACATCTCTTAAGTGCAGCAGAATTTGTATGACTCTGATTGGTTTTGCTCCTCTACTATTGATAATGCCGTAAACAGAAATACTGAGAACCTCAGGAAAAAAAGCAATCAAGTCTTGGAAGCATTTTTTTGCTAATTCATCGTGCTTCTTGTTGGACAATCCATAGTATTACTAAATGGCTTATGTGTGGGTTGGACATGTCACTGTACTGAGTTTATGTTTAGTTTAACAATTTTCCAAAATTATTTAGTGTTCATGAAATAAACTACTAGACCTGTTTAGATCCCGTTGCTATATTGTTACTAGGTGTACTAACTTGGTAAGTGTGCACTATTTTTTGCCTTTAGCCATTTCTGCGAAAATGCTGATAAACAAAGTTGCTAGTGGAAACTGGGCATGCGTAAACGGGATCTAAAATAGTTAGAGCATGCGGGCTTAGGTACTGGTGAATTTAGTGCACACAGTCCTCGGGCCTACGGCCCTTGGGCTTCAGTGCACTAAATCCACCAGTACCTAAGTGCTTATGCTCTAACTATTACATAGAAGTTAAAGTTTGAATAGCTTTATT